>Ga0228710_1002756_pt1 | contig 27886 bp, 12 predicted proteins | sample MedpolnodulmetaG_FD_177995 | JGI IMG/M metagenome (GOLD analysis project Ga0228710, IMG submission 177995) | Root nodule microbial communities from Medicago polymorpha collected in Santa Monica, California, United States - pink nodules | ecosystem: Host-associated > Plants > Roots > Nodule... | reverse complement strand
TTTTATAAACAATGAAATGATGTTTTTTCTTATAAAATGATGTTCTATAAAATATAAATATTGACAAATAGCTATTTATTACACAAAAAACGAGCATTTATTTATAAAATTATGAAGGAAGAGTACCGTTACACCTCACTTTATGAGTGTACCGTAGAAGTTCCCTAATTAATAAAATTGTATCTTAATTGGAAAATAGTACAAATTGCACTAACACCTGTGGTTATTGACGATGTCGGTTATACCTAATACTTGAAATAGCCATCGTCAATTCTGATGTTAGTTGATCTTGGTAAATATACAATTAGACAATTAGGCGATGAAATCTCTCAACCAAATGAAGGTTAGGCTATGTAAGAACGGTTGAGCAAAGTGGTTGGCTTAGGATCTTGGAATTTGCTTTTTAAGGTATCACATTCAATTCTCCATGGTGCCAATTTTAGCGGGAAAATCCATACATAACTTTGCCCTGCTTGGGGTCCCGCAAGTGGGCGGTGGGATTGGCCCCCTCAGATTAGTCGATTCTTAGATCAAATACCGAGTTAAAAAAAAACGGTTGAGTGAAGAAGTTGATTCATTCTCAAATCCACTAACTCGGAATGTGGGTCATAAAAACCTCAAAACTAAGTCAAAACATAGTGGGACAGAGCAATGATGTGAGAAACCCTCGTTAACTATTTTTAGCACCAATAACTGCTTTGCCAAATGAGGAAGAATATATGATTTCTAGAGGAGTTGCGCTCCAAGGACCTTCAAAATGGGGAGAGGAAGAAAATATAGTTGCATCGGATTACATTATAAAATGGGGAGGTGAGGAATATGAGGATTACCTGGAATAACAAGAAGTTTCAATGTTGGATATCTTATTCAACAATGACACTGATAGCATCATTGAATAAATTGACAGAATTGGAATAATTCCTATTGAGTTTTGGGGAAATGATTTGCAGCTGGAGGTATTAGAAGGTGATGTGTTAATTCAAGATGTTGAATGGGTTACCTGTGTCGAGAAAGATGAAACTAAATGCATGTTGTTTGAAAAAAAACCACTCGAGACATGATAAAACACTTAAGCTTTTGTTCATCAAAGTTTCTATCAATGTAAAGATGTTTAGTCGAATCTTTGTTGATGTCGATGCAGTCGTAAATGTTATGATGCTTGTTATGACTCTTCATCATATCATGTATCTATGTGTTTTATCAAACCTTTCTACTACTTTATGGTAGGTTTTTAGATAATTTTAGAGTGAGTTACTCACACTTTTGGGAAAAGTTGGTGTTGTATTGGAAAGAGTCTTTGTAAGTCATTTTATTTCCCTAACCAGACAACTCTATTAATGTTAGTGTCTTTTTGGTGTAACTAAACTTGCATATATAAGGATTGAACGATGAACCTTCATGGTAGAGTTGGAAACATGTAATATATGGAGTCCTTTTCTTAAGGCACTTCGAACTATGTTTATTTGATATATCTTGTTTTTAATGCTTTTCAATGTCTGATTAACTTTGAATCGATTCTAGGTTATAGATCATTATTAACACTAAGTTTTGTAACCAAAACTAGATATTTTATTTGTTAAGGTAACTTACCTAGACATAAGAGATTAATTGGTATGGCTTCTCCATACAGTTGAAAATTGGTGATAAATATTGTTATTAGAAAAGCAGTAAAAGTTTGTTGAAAACATGACTCACTGACTTAGTGATACACCTATTCACTATGAAAAACGAGTCTTTCGACTCAAGCAACAAGAAAGGAAGTCATAACTAAAATGTGGGTGGCAAAAAAGAGAATTTCATTAATATCCCCATAAAAGATAGCTACAATGCCAACTACTTAGCCGACTTTTTTACAAAGGAAGATGAAATCGTCTAAAGAAGCTTCATTTTGTTCTAATTGAAGCTAGGACATTGCAGATCATCCTGATTACTTTGAAAGAGATATTTGGGAGAGTCTATTCCAAGCTCTAACTTGTTCCTCCTGCTAGAAACCTTCTCTCTATATCCCGTTAAGAAAAACAAATGATCGATGAGTCGATGAGGTTAAACAAAAGAAGAAAAGATCTCTAAAAGACAAAGACTTACCTCGATGGGAGTGAGAGTGTAGTTACATGTTTCCATTCTCCAACAAAACGACGTTGAAGGAGAGGAACTAACTGACGTGTAACTTTCGACCCTAAGAGGTTTTCCACATTGATTGTAAAGTTGAAAGTAAGAAGGTTTATCGCGAAGAGAAACCAACATAACTAAATAATAATTATTGATAACAGTTGGTTGGCCGATGTAGGGTTACATAAGACGATTCACTTTCCTACATTACGGTGTAATGATGACACTATTCACACACAACTCTGATAATTGTGTTACATCTTCTCATTGCTCAAGGGTCAACTGATGATACAACACATGACATTTGTTTACACCTAAAAATAATCCTTCATTAGTCAATCACAACGAATATAAGATTAACCTATTAGGCGAGGAGACCTTCTGGTCGAGTCAAGGCTCGGCAGTGCAAAAGTAGTTGAGCGAGGGAGTTGATTCTTTCTCAAGGCCAATAACGTGGGTTGTAAAAACTTTATACTTTAGTCAAAATATAGTGAGAATACATAATATCTTGAGGAAATGTGCACGAAAGACCTTGTCAACATATAATGCAAAGAATGTGAGACTCAAGTTGAACGTGGGGCGCCAGGATCTCACTAGCAAGGGAGTTAACACACACCACACATCCAATTAATCAATCAATCCGTTTTCTTCGCATTTTTATCTATTTACCTTTCTGCTTTTATCTTTATTTAATGCATTTTTAGTGTACTTCAAAAAAACAACTATACCTAACACATAATATGAGAAGTTAAGAAACTCGTAGTTGAGGAACAAAATTTCTCCCTCAATGTCAATTACTTAACGCAAAGAGAATTATAGTTGAAGAAACTCAATAGATCTTGATTAATCTCAACTTCATTGATAGGTTTTAATATAATATTTTTGGACTAAACATTTTTTTATTAAAAGAAAAAGTATAACCATTCAGGTTGCTACACCTAACTTTGGGACTGACTGTTGTATGAGGAGTGGACGAGTGAGTGGTAGCGGCAAAGGACAAAATCGAGTATAAATAAAGTGATAGCAACATGCTTCACTCAGAAGTTCCAACTTACAAGTGCTCACATGTCACCTTGTATCCATTCCTTTTTCCACGTATCGTATTGAATGAGAGATAAAAAAACCTTTTTCCCAAAAAGAACTTTAAACAAAGATAATTTTTATAAAACAACATTTTTATACTTTTATTTTGTTTTTAATTTCTCACTTCCTTTGTATTTTTATTATTTTTGTCTCAAAAAGAGATCGTTCAAAGCATTATTCTAAAATTCCCCCTAAAAAAATTATTCTAAAGTGATTACACAAATATACTTTCTTTTTTTGTAAAAAAAAAAAAGGAAAATGACATCTATGCGCCACTGTAGCAGTTTTTGACTCATTGTACCAAGAACAAGAACATGTAACCGTGGAATTTGTTATCACAATTTTCAATATATACATTTATTAGTTAGTTATACATTTCACATATAATAAGACAAAATTACACTCTTGACTTATGAAAAGAAATAAATTACACTCTTGACTTATGAAGAGAAATTTTTTATAGTCAAAACCTCAAATTATAAGATTTGGCCACACAAACATAAATGAACAAAGTTACTGAGAATAAAATTTAATAATATTAATTGATGTGACTAGATTATTTTTGTTTTTCTCTCAAAAAAAGATTATTTTTGTTTTAATTTTTTTATTTTATATAAGTGTATCTAAATCTTTTTGATTTAAGGTTGTGACCATAATAAACTTTCTCCCTTTTTATGTTATTTTAAGGTTTTGATTTGTTTGCATATTAATTTTAATTTTCAAATCTAGCATTCGAACATAAATTTGAACACTAGGAGTAAATTATTATTGAAAAGTAAAAATTAAATAAAAGTAAATACAATTTAATGCTATAAATTCTCTAAAATCAATAAATGTATTGAAAGTTTCTTAATAAAAAAATGTATTAAAAATAAAATATAGTAAAAATACAAACTTTCTTTAAAAAATACATTAATTAATGAGATTAATTATTATACATTGACCCTATAAATTTCATTATGTGAATTAAATAATTGAATTCAAATGGTTAATAAATTTGAGTCAAAAGATAGACATTTAAAAAAACCGAATCTGAATTTCGAGTCGGTCAATTTCAAAATGTGAGTTGTTAAAATATCTTCAAAAATATTTATATAATAAGATGTTTTTTAATAACTTTTTTGTAAAAGTTTATTCTTTTACTTTAAGTTAGTATTTCATCTTTAAAATTATTAATATATGAAAGGTATACGGAAAGAAAAGTATGATCACATAAAATAAAAGTTGATTCGGTTGGTAAATAAGCTACTCATCCAGGCACAAGATTGTAGGTACAACATTCGTTGTTGATGTAAAAATTTCTTTGATGAGTATAATGCGAACATTTTCTATGTCTTGATGTCTTTGTGATCCTGATAAAATCTCGGAGTTCAACTCACCTAAACTCTTTCTTATTAAAAAAAAAAAAGTGTGATCACTGATTCTTAAGTAGTGGTCCTCTTTTTTTCTTTGATACTATCAAGTAGTGGTCCTCTATCTTCACAAAGATCAGTTTCTCACTATTGTTGTGTTCTCTTATCTTTCTGTTCTCTTCACAGTTAGCTCACAAGAACAGAACTCATCCAACCAAAATGGTGATCTCTTCAGCTGTCACACATCCAGATGAACAAAACGAGTACATAGCATGCACTTTTGCTTCTAGATACGTGCGTGAACAGGTTCCTAAGTAAGTGTCTTTTTTTCCTTAAAAAAACATTACACTTAGTTCTTTGTTGGTAATTAACTATAATGAGGTTAAAATTCCTATGTTTATTTGTTGATATAGGTTCAAGATGCCAGAGAATTCTATACCAAAAGATGCAGCATATCAGATAATAAATGATGAGTTGATGTTAGATGGAAAACCAAGGCTTAACTTGGCTTCATTTGTTACTACTTGGATGGAACCTGAGTGTGATAAGCTTATCATGGATTCACTTAACAAGAATTATGTTGATATGGATGAGTATCCTGTCACTACTGAGCTTCAGGTCTGTTTAACATGCATGGTGACATCTTTTGATCAAAAACTTTAAATTGTGGTTGGGATCGAGATAAGATCGTCGATATTGCGGAGAATTGTAGTCAAATAAGACTAAGTACATGTTTGGTATCACATTGAGTTTGTTAGAATTAAGATGAGCCACCCTGATGTAGCTTTTGCAAAATCAGGGTGAGTCACACTGATTCTGACAAACCTACGGTGATAACAAGCATGCACTGATTTAATTATTTTGATGTCAGTGTTGCAGTTGCACAAACATAAAATACTAAAATTATAAGTTATTTTATGGTGTTGTAGCTGTATGGATCTTTAGATTTAGAGAGATAAAGTTTCTCTCTCTAAATCTGACGATGGTCTACGGCTGCAACACCATATTGAAACTATAGAGGCTAAAATTTTAAACTTAAAGTCTCTTAAATTATACTCTCATCCATCGATTTAGTCCTTGAGTAGGGACCAAATTGGGGTTGCAGTCTTTTTCTTTAAAAGTCTTGATTTTGAGTAATTGGGTGTTGTGTTTTTATATGATCTTTTAAGCTTTGTTTGGTAAAACTAGATAAATAAGTACACTTATTGAAGTGTGTTTAGTCTTTTAATTATTATTGCACAGTGAAAGGGTTTCATATCTTGATTATACATTTTTTTATTATGATAGATTGAGTTTGTTGTTTAAAAAATATTTCCTTTTTCCTTTAATCCTTAAAACCATTATTCTCTGCTCAAGTTGCTTTTCTGAAGAAAGGGAAAATATAATTTTTTGAATGGCATTTCACCCTCAAAATTTGATACTTACAACAAATTATTAGATCTTCTGTGTTTGGTGGTTAGATGAAAATTTGGAGTAGATTACTGTCATTAAAAAATTCTGTGTCTGTTACAATTGAAATATCTTGGTAATGTATTGTATGTGATCATTTTATGATCAATTTCCATTGAAAATTGAAACTGTTAGAGTGACTTGATTTGATTTGTTCAATTATGCAGAACCGGTGTGTGAATATAATAGCACATCTATTCAATGCTCCTATTGGTGAAGAGGAAACTGCAGTAGGTGTTGGAACTGTAGGGTCATCAGAGGCGATAATGTTGGCTGGTTTAGCTTTTAAAAGGAAGTGGCAGACTAAGAGAAAATCAGAAGGCAAACCATATGATAAGCCGAACATAGTTACTGGAGCTAATGTGCAGGTTGATCTTGAATTATGTTTATAATGTTATGAAGTTTGAAATAACTACTAATGTGTGTTAACTGCATGCTCGCATCATGATAAATAGGTATATGTAGTTCTGTTTTGTATATTGTTACATAGGAACTTTTTCCTCTCCAAACATGACTTTAGATGTACCATTCAGAAAGAAAAAAAATGCAGATTTTGTACGTTCAGGAAGTACATTTCTGTACAAAATATGTCGATCAGAAGTACACTTTCAGAAACATGTGTGGTTTATTATAAATTTTGTGGTGGAGAAAGTTCCTTCCTGTTCTTGTGAAATACAGTTGCAGGTCCAACCCAAAGCTAAGTTCGACAAACCCTGATTTAGGCGTCCTGCCTATTCCACTCATCCACTACACACAAATGGATCAAAAGTTTTATTGCCTTGCCTTTATTTTGATTTTTAACTAATGTTGCATATATGAGGCCTTGTCTCATACTTTGTTTACTATGAGGCATCACTCAAGTTTAGGTCTCGAGTAAACAGTCATTTTGAATTTTGATCCTTAAATATGTGAAGCATTGTCACAATAGTCCCCGAATGTATTACAATTACAAAAACATATATAAATGCGACTTTTGCTTGTCAGTTTTAGTCATCATATGTGTCTTTCATTAGCTAATGTAGTCTTCAATTGTGTCTTCTGTTGGTCAATTTAACCCATAATACAGTTACAAACAAAAGACACACTTCTGATGTTTTTTAAATGTCGATACATTCAGGAACTATATGACACTGCCACATACATTTAGGGATCAAAATGATTGTTTATTCTTTCTCACATTGCTGGCATATGGTAGCATAATAATTCAAAATGATTTAAGTGATTGATTTGTCATATGTTGGGGCTTTTCCCCTTTAGACCTCTATGTTTAATGTTGTTTAAATATGCTACACAGGTTTGTTGGGAAAAATTTGCTAGGTACTTTGAAGTTGAGCTAAAGGAAGTGAAACTGACAGAGGATTACTATGTGATGGATCCATTGAAAGCTGTTGAAATGGTAGACGAGAACACCATCTGTGTTGCAGCCATTTTGGGTTCAACACTGACCGGAGAGTTTGAGGATGTGAAGCTTCTCAACGAACTTCTTACTAAAAAGAACAAGGAGACAGGATGGGATACACCAATTCATGTAGATGCTGCGAGCGGTGGATTTGTTGCTCCGTTTCTCTACCCTGATCTTCTATGGGATTTCCGTTTGCCGTTGGTGAAAAGTATCAATGTTAGCGGTCACAAGTATGGTCTTGTTTACCCTGGTATTGGTTGGGTTGTTTGGAGGAATAAAGCTGACTTGCCGGATGATCTTGTTTTTCACATCAATTATCTTGGATCTGATCAACCAACTTTCACATTGAATTTCTCCAAAGGTAATATATTTACTTGACACATGCCTTTGAATTTTGTCATACATTGGTCACATGTGGCTGAGAGAATCAATTCAATTCATAAGTATGTGGACTTGATATGTTCATACATGTAATATGCATTTAGAAATCAACATGTGAGAATCTCCTGAAAAAAAAAATATTCATGAATCATTGTAATGTGTAGTTTTTCCCTTAATGTTGCTTTGTATTTACTTCGACAGGATCGAGTCAAATCATTGCTCAATACTACCAATTTATACGGCTTGGCTTCGAGGTAATTATATTATCATTTTGATGCTGAATCTCAAGTATGTACTTGATTTCTCGACTAATGAAGATAAAGAAATTAACTCCACATCATGAGAAGAGAAGATATTTTTAGTCATGGAATTTACGTAATAATATCAGTAAATATTTCAATTTTGTGTTATACTTGTTTTCTTATACATCCTGTTATTTTTCTTGCTCTAAGGGCTACAAAAATGTGATGGAAAATTGCTTGGCGAACACAAGAATTCTGAAGGAAGGAATTGAGAAAACAGGAAGGTTCAAAATTGTCTCCAAGGACATAGGTGTGCCACTTGTAGCCTTCTCTCTGAAAGACAGCAGCAAACACACAGTTTTTGAAATAGCAGACCATCTGAGAAAATACGGGTGGATAGTTCCGGCCTACACAATGCCAGCGGATGCAAAGCACATCGCAGTCCTTCGAGTGGTGATTAGGGAGGATTTCAGCTGCAGCTTGGCTGAAAGACTTGTTTCTGACATAGAAAAAGTTGTGAATCTCTTGGACACACTTCCAAGTTCTATCAATTCAAAAGATGCTCATGTTGCGGTTATCGCGAGTGAGACAAGTGAGGAAGTTAAGAAAGATATTACAGAGACTCAAGCTGAGATTCTTAGGTATTGGAAGAAGCTTGTTGATGGGAAGAGAGTTGGAGCATGCTAGGCTTCTCAAATCTTTGTATTTTTTTAAACCCTTGATTGTTGTGAGTTGCTTTATTTATGTGCAATGCATACATTTGATGTGTTTAAGGATTGTTCCATTGTTGCTTTATCTATGGAGAGATATAACCAATGTCCATGCATCTATGAACCATTTTATATGAAATAATATTTGTTTCCTTTGCATACATTTATGATGAAATATACTATAACTTCTTTAGTGCACCGGTAAAGTTGGCGCAACTAGTAAAGTTGTTGTCATGTGACTGAAATGTCACGGGTTCAAGTCCTGAAAACAGTTTCTTGTGTAAAAAAAAAAGGAAAGGCTGCGTACAATCAATGTTTTGCAACTCAAGAGTTTACCTCAACTCGTTTTGCTTAAGTAAACTCGACTCGAGAACTCATACGAGTTTACCTAAAATTAAAACTATATAAAATTTATTATATGCAAGACATATGTAAGCTAATATAATATTGTAAATAGGTCAATAGTGCAAAATATGACTTAATTACAAAGACGAATTATACCAAACTACCATAATAAAACATTATGCTCAACTTAGCATCAAAATACAAAAATTAACGCACAAAATCATAAGTTTCATAAGTCTCTAAGTTTAAGCCATCCATAAACCATCCAAAAAATGGAAGTTTCACAATTTCCTAAAGTTGTTAATAAAACTATCTAAAAAATAAACTAGTTAATTTCTTCAAAAGGTCAACAAACACCACCACCGCAACCCTAACCGGTGTCGCAATCACCGGCATCGAAATCTGCAATCATCGGCGTCGAAATTTGAATTTTCACCGTCGAAATGCAACCATAATTGGTATGTGCTCCCATGTTCATGGTTTGAGAACTCACAGAAGAAAGAAAAAGGAACGTTTTATTTCATGAACAATGTGTTACTGTAAAGGTAATTATTCAGTAATCTTTGGGCTTGTAGAAAAGGAATTGAGTTTTGAAAAAAATGGGCCCAAAAAAAGGGCCAATTTTTTATTTTTTTTAGATGTATACTCGTAAAACTCGGTAGAGTTTACACGAGTTTACCGAGTGTTAACTCGGTCAAACTCGTCAAACCTTCTGATTTTACCAGAAATCGAGTTTACCTCAGAGTTAACACGATTTTGGTACCTAAACACGTAAACTCGGTAAACTCAGAGAGTTAACACTCGATTTGCGGAACATTGCGTACAATACACCAGTGAAATTTTTGTTCTATTTGACAACAAAAGAGAAAATGCAAAGAGGAAAGTCATCAATAGAAGAAATAATTAACTTGGCTAAATCAGCAACTCTTTTTACATGATTAAACAAACACTGAACATTATCCCATTAGTTAGGATCGACTACATAGACCAAATTACGACATGTAAACACAACTAAATCAAAACCATATGCATTGTATCTCTAATGACAATACCAATGCCCCATATATTGTTTAGTGGTCAAAAAAATCACATCAACCTTATTACACAACCTAGTAGGGGAATCCAAAAAGAGAGAGTGGAAAGTTTCAGTAGAGCACCCAATATCGGAGTGTTCAGACATCATGGTTTAATCATGTGCAATACTGCAAGGCTTGTGGACAATTTAGTCACATCACATCAATATCTTTTGTTTCAAAACAAAGCTTATCACAAACAAACCAAATGTCACAAGTTAAAGATAAAGTAAAAGTGATCTCTGTGGGAGAGTGAGAAATAACATGTGCAAGTCATGGGATAAAAGGAGTAGAAGAAGCCAAACCTATTTCACCCACAAACAATCTTTGAAACATGATCAACATCATAAACCCATCCACACTGAGGACAAAAAGGATCCTCCACCAAATTTTTCTTCAAACAGTAGTCTTACAATGTTTTAGGAGTAAATTTTGGTCTCTACAACCATTTACAGAGGACTAATAATGAAAGATGATATATTTATAGAGACAAAAAATTTATGTTAAAATAAATTTATATTCTTATAAATAAATTATTTTTCGTTTTTAGTACTTTATAGAATGTTACTCTTAAATTATTCTAACGGCGATGACCAAATTTCTTAATAAAAAATATTAAAGGACCATTATTATTATTTTTTTATGAAGCGACAAAAAACGAAGAAAATGATATACAAAAACTTATTTAACCCAAAAAAAACTTCAACGTTTGCATAGGGTTTAATAATTATTTTATCTTTATAATTATATTTTTAGTCAATTCATGTGTACCTTTAACATTTTTTAATGAATTTTTACAATGTGTATCCTTTATTATTTTTTTTGAAGGATATCCTTTATAGTTTTTAATAATTTTTACAAAATCCATTCCATAAAAAATTGTAAAAAAATATGAATTTTTAAGTGTTAAAAACTTAAAAAATAATCATATTTAATTCATCTATCATAAAAAATATATATATAAACTTTTGCAAAAGAGATTAACGTGTATAAATGCAAAATATAATTTTAATTTTGAAAATACACATAAGTTACACATAGATCTAAAATTCAAAAATATTTGGTGACCAAAATTTATTAGAAAGTTTAAAAACAAAATCTGAGATATTCAATAAAAAAATATAAATTTAATTAATATGGACGGTCGATGTACACATTCAAGCAATGATGTGTTGCCACATCAATTAATGAATATAAAAACACATGAGTTTTTTTTTACCGAATAAAAACACATGAGTTATTATATTCATCATTAATTGATTTGACAACATATCATATTTTGCATGTGTAAAATGACTTTACACGGTCGGTGTAAAGTAATTAAACTCAAAACTTATTTAAACCATTCACATATTTCAATACATTCCCTTTCACTTTCTTCACAAAACTAAACAAAGCTTTAACCTTAAACAACGTTACACCGTTTGATCAATGCTCAGTTCAAAGCTGCATCATCATTCATCACCACCACAGTAACCTCTTTCTTCTCCTTTTCTCCATTCCTAATCCCACCCCTCAAAATCCACGCATACCCATTTTTTAAAACCGCATTTTTTTACCCACCACCTGTTTGTTTTTTTGCCTCTGAAAAGTTTTTCACTCATTTCATTGCCTTCAATCCCAAAACGCAAAATCATGTTAATGGGTTTGTTTAATAAGTGCTTAAACTCTCTAAAAAACCCTTTTTTTTCATCACTCACCCATCATCATAATCACTCTTATCTATTCAGAAACATACATTTGCCACAAATTGAAACCACACTTCAATCATCGATGTTTTCTGTATATAAATACTCTACTAGTGTTCAATTGATTCAACCTTCATTGCCAATGAACTCGTATGTTACATGTCGTTTATCCATTCGTGGTTTTTGTTCGGAAAATATTTCAATGAAACAAGATTTTGGTTCTAATGTGAGTGATGATGTTGTGGAGGTTAATGATGTTGTGAAGAATAATGGTTTTGAGAGTGATGTTGGTAAAGTGTATACCACTATAATGGATAATTTGCTTGGTTTTCGCAATATGGAGAAAGCTCTTGAAAATTCGGGTGTTCCATTGACTACACCATTGGTTACTGGTGTATTGCATAGGCTTCGTTACGATGAAAAGATTGCATTTCGGTTTTTCACATGGGCTGGTCATCAAGATAATTATTCGCATGAGGCATGTGTTTATAATGATATGATGGATATTTTGTCTAGTACAAGGTATAAAGTTAAACAGTTTCGGATTGTTTGTGATGTTTTGGAATATATGAAGAGGAATAACAAGAGTACGGTTCCGGTTGATGTTTTGATGGATATTTTGAGGAAATATACGGAGAAGTATTTGACTCATGTGCAGAAGTTTGCAAAGAGGAAGAGGATAAGAGTGAAGACGCAACCGGAAATAAATGCGTTTAACTTTCTGTTGGATGCTTTGTGCAAGTGTTGTTTGGTTGAGGAAGCTGAGGGTTTGTATAAGAGAATGAGAAAAAAGATCAATCCTAATGGGGATACATATAATATATTGGTTTTCGGGTGGTGCAGGGTTAGAAACCCGAGTAGAGGGATGAAAGTTTTGGAAGAAATGATTCAATTGGGTCATAAGCCTGACAATTTCACGTACAACACTGCCCTTGATACTTACTGCAAAGAAGGCATGATAACAGATGCAGTGGAGCTTTTTGAGTTCATGAGGACAAAAGGTTCAATCATATCTTCTCCCACTGCCAAGAGTTATTCAATTCTAATTGTGGCTCTCGTCCAAAACGATAGAATGGAGGAATGTTTTAAATTTATGGGGCATATGATTTGCAGTGGTTGTCTTCCTGATGTCACGACATACAAGGATATAATCGAAGGTATGTGTTTGTGTGGTAAGATCGACGAGGCTTACAAGTTCTTGGAAGAGATGGGAAGAAAAGGTTACCCACCTGATATTGTCACTCATAATTGTTTCCTCAAGGTTCTATGTAACAATAAGAAGTCAGAGGAAGCCCTTAAACTATATGGAAGAATGATTGAATTGAATTGTATTCCTAGTGTCCAAACTTATAATATGCTGATTTCGATGTTTTTTAAGATGGATGATCCTGATGGGGCATTCGAGACTTGGCATGAAATGGAGAAAAGGGGTTGCAGACCAGACACTGATACACACAGTGTCATGATTGAGGGACTATTTGACTGCAATAAAGCAGAAGATGCTTGTATTCTTTTAGAAGAAGTGATAAACAAGGGAATAAAATTGCCATATAGAAAGTTTGATTCCTTGTTGATGCAACTTTCGGCAATCGGTGATCTCCAGGCCATTCATAAGCTCTCAGATCATATGAGGAAATTCTATAATAATCCCATGGCAAGACGTTTTGCTCTAAGCCAGAAGCGCAAGAGCATGAGTTTGAGAGGGAGGTCATAGTATGAAATTTCTCAGTTGACTTTGTGCTACGTTTCACAAAAACTTGGGGGAAGTTCAGATAGAAGGGTTCTTCTCATGTTTGGTTGGACAAATATTTTCTGAAAACAAGGCAGGTTATAGCATTCCATTTCAGATACTGCCTTCAAGCTTGTTCCTTACTTCATATTGGAGTACTTCGTGATGACATCTAGTTGCATCTTTGAACATGCTCTGTTGCTCATACTATCTGCTGCCAATATTTTTTGCATGAAAAATATGTAAGTCGTTGGATCTAATCTATTCTCATTTTTGGTTCGTGAAGAGAAATTTCGGAAGCTGTTATGAGTTACAACAGTTTGATTGAGAGCTGTTGGTTAGTTAACACAGCCTACAGGTCGAAAGATCCACATATGTATTATGTTATTGTGTGTGGGAGAAGAGGTTGTGATCAAACTTGTGTATGATGGAATTTTTTTATTTTTTTGACAACGGAAAAAGTTGTTATCTGGTCAAGAATCTGTTAACTTCTGCTGAAAGATGTTTCGAGTTATGAGATTTTTTCTAGCATCTTAGGGGCCATAGTATGATTTGACCCTATGAAATAGCCAATTGTATCACAACTATAATGAATGGTCCATTACTTCAATAATGATCACGGATACTTTTTCCATTCGTTCGCCACATTCTATTTCCCTGTTTGCATTTCTCATTTTCTTTTGATGCTTCTTTCTGTTTGGAAGTTTGGTTGTTTTGTTCCAGATTAATTGGTGGTTTGGTAGAATTTCTTAAACATGCCAAGCATGGGTACTTAATATTTGATCATTCTCTTTCAATGTTTTTGCATGTTTTATATACCATATGATACCATACGACAAAAGATGTTTCCCATATTATTATTTGTTATCTTGTGTTGTTACCTTAGTTGAAAGCTGGTATTTTTTTGGTGTAAACTTGGGTATCATTTGTGCGCAACTGTAGAGACTAATCTTCAAGCTAGATAGAACTACATCTCTCCCTCAAGAGTTTTAACGCCAGTGCATTTCTAGGGATTGATTCCTATGTACAGTGATAACGATACCCAAATTAGCCAACATTTAGTTGACTATTGTTAGGCTGTGAGAAAATTTTGTCACCGGAGTAGTATTGCCACATTTGCTGAATTTGTTTAGAAGCACTACAAGGATGCGAAGAACATAATGATCTGGTTTGGATTAGCTTCTCAACTTAGAAAGTATTTGATTTAGCCTACTCTGAGTTACTACTATCTTTCAACGGAGAAGTTGTGCCAACTGCCAAATAAGTTTTTGCAAAAAGCTCGAGTTTGAAATATAATACTCTATATCCTATAATAATCTATGTATTTGCCTGTTGTTGCTTACAGATAAATATATCCTTTGGAAGTGTAATATATCCTTTGATCTAAAAAATTCTGAAATGTGCTCATCCTATTTAAGAGAAAACATAAGTTTCCCAGCTGAGCTGAGTGATGTGGCTTTAAGTGACAGTCATGCTTCTGCAGGAAGTCCTTGTTTTTAGATGAGCAAGCTCATGTATTTTTTAGTACCATTGATGCTCATGCAGGTGCTTTTTTTCTGTTCTGAGGATTTATCTAGAGAACAGGATAATGAAGTAGGGAAAATATCATAGAGAAAAGTGTATGTAATGTTTTGAATCCTAGCATAAGTCCAAAGAGTGAGGATAATTGTTTTAAGAAAAGTTTAAAGGAGGGCAAAGATAGTATCACAGTACTCATTGAACTATTTAGAATTCAAAATGTATTCACTCTCTCTCTCTCTCTGGAACACGACCCATCTTACCATCTTTTTTCACTTGACATATTATTTTGCTGGACTTGTTGACGAAATGACAAACACCACTTGAAACTCATACACAACTATGATGTTCCGAGTTTGAACTCGGATAAAGTTGTCCAACCTAATAATATTGATACATTCTCAGTTGAGCTACGTCTTACAATTTTTATTGATAGATTTATTATTAGGTAGATAAGACAAAATAAAAAGTATATTATTTGACATTCTATCATGGCTCTTATCAAATCCTCTTATCTTTTTCATCATTTTTTTTATCTACAAATGAGATCCCAACACTCTAGGTTATTCTACATATGAGAAGCACATTCAATATATGTGTTTGTGGGGCCGTTGATTCGTTTTTGAATGAACTCGTTGCTCAAACTTATCAAATGTATACGAAGTGATTTGAGTTGGATTTACACATTTTTGAGATAAAGCTCAAATCGGACTAAACGGATAATTAAGGGGTTGATTTGGATCAAATATAGAAAAAAAATGTACAAAAATATTTGAGACATTTGTCAAATACATATAAAAAAATCTAAAATTAATACACTTCAATAACCAAAGTCTCACACCTATTTAAAAAATAACGAATGTGCAATCAAATCTCACACATCAATTTTACCATAATACAAATCCAAAATACTAAAATTTTCAAAATAAAACACTTAAAAAGTGTGTTTCCATTTCTCTATCTCTTTGTTTATGACTTTGAGAACCAAAAAGAAAATCTAACTTAATTTCTAATTTAGCTTTATTTTATATATGCAGGTGTATAATACATAAAATACTAATAAAAAATTGAACATTTGTGACCGAAATATATTATCTTCTTTAAAAAAACTATTACATTATCTGTAACTGATAATTTCAACTTAAAATTAAAGTTGATAAGATTGAACGATTTTTTAAGGAGATTGTAGTACTATTTAGAGAACCTTTGTTTAAGAGAATTTTCCAATAAATATGAAAGAGAGAGTGGCGATGACCTTAGGTTTTTCTAAGGACCACTGCGCTAGTTTGTTTCAACGGAAGAGATAATGCATGTGGGAGGGGGGGTATGCTAAGGATTGAGAAATGAAATATTATGGTTGTTGATTTTTTTTTTTATAATCGATGAAATGACAAATAATTATTTAAACTCATGCATATAATAAAGATCTTAGAGTTTTAAATCAACCACATCGTCCGACTTTTCCTTAAAAAAAATAAAATTCAACCACGACGTCCGACTTAATAATTTTTATTATTTTATCGGTTAAATTAGGAAAAAAAAACATTATTAAATTATTTTTTCCATAATCATGGACTAAAAGAGGCTCATATCCACATTTGGTGGTAACTCCCCTCTCAAAAATCCACATTGGTGAATCCTATCCTATAAAACGCGCCTTTTCACAAGAAATTCCTCTATTTTCCCGCTGTTTCCTTCAAATACACAATTTTCCCTTTCATTTTCCCGCTCTTTCTCTCATCTCAACTCAATCGTAGAGAGAGAAAAAAACGATGAATGCTTCAACGAAGAAGAAAATCCAGAAAAAGTGCAAAATCAGAGGCTACAACATCAAACCCGAAGCACTTGAAGAAATCCTCTCTTTCGTTACTCGCTTTGAACTCACCGAAGAAGAAGATGAAGCCACCGATATTGTTCTTGATCACCTCGAACAGGAATCTCGTAATCTCTCTCTCTCTCTCTTAGGTTTTCGGTTCAATTTCATGACGCTGATTTTTTTTTTTAATCTTTTCTAAATTGAAGTGAAATCTACAATAATTATCATTATTTTTAGGTTTTTGATTTAATTTCATGATGCTGAAACTTTTTTTAATTTTTGCGAAATTGAAGTGAAATTTACTATAATCAACATTGATTCTTAGGTTTTTGTTTCAATTTCATGATGCTGAGACTTTTTGTTGTTGTTATTTTTGCGAAATTGAAGTGAAATCTACTATAATCTTTAATTAAGGCCCTCTTTGTTTTAGATTTGTTTAGGAAAAAATCTAAAAATCACTTTTGTCATTTTCAAGTGTTTGCTTAGGATTTTTAGAAAAATCATCTTATCAAAAAAATTATTTTAACTCTAAAATGAAAGCTATTAGGATTAGCTTTTCTCAAAATCTATTTTTTTTTTCAAAAACAAGGAGGAAACACATGAACTAGTTAAAAATCATTTTGTAAAAAGTGATTTTTTTTTAAAATAAATCTATTTTTTTTAAAGCTAAAACAAACATACCCTAAATATTTGTAGGTTTTTGATTCAATATCATGATGCTGAGACTTTTGTTGTTATTTTTGGGAAATTTTAGTGAAATATACTATAATCAACAAGGATGCTTAAGTTTTTGATTCAATTTCTTGATGCTGAATTTTTTATTTATTTGTTAAATTTTTTTGAAGTGAAATATACTATAATCAACAAGGATACTTAGGTTTTTGATTCAATTTCTAGATGCTGAATTTATTTTAAATTTTTTAAGTGAAATCTACAGTAATCGACAATGATTCTTAGGTTTTTGATTCAATATGATGATGCTGAAACTTTTTGTTGCTGTTATTTTTGCAAAATTGAAGTGAAATCTACTATAATCTACATGGAATTTTAGGTTTTCTATTCAATTTCATGATGCTGGATTTTTTTTTAATATCTTTTTTGCAAACTTGAAGTGAAATCTACTTGGATTCTTAGGTTTTTGATTCAATTTCATGATGCTGAACCTTCTTTTTTTTTTGTTTAAATTTTGTTGTGTGAGATTGCAGTGAAATCTGCGATAATCGATGTGGAACCAGTGCAACGTGTGGTGAACTTGCTATTGGCAGCGGATGGGATGGAGGAAACTACTGATATGTTTGCATCCTCCTCTTCTTCAGCCATTGGTGTCATTGATGTGTTCGATATTCCTAGATATAAATACGACCCTATCAGAAGGAATTTCTACCAGTACGTTTTTTGGGAATGATTTTGTTTTCTTCCTTTTTTCTTGTTTGATTTCTTTTCTGGTGATGAATATTCTTGAAATTGATTTGTGAATGTAATTGAATTTTGAAATCAGGGCAAATGTAGCACTGACACTTTTGATCAAAGTGGTGTTCGACACAGACATGACTCTGTTTTGGGAAAGTGTCCGTGTCTGTGTTGGTCCTTCACAGATTAGTGCAAGTAAAAAACAATGTTTGATTAGTTTTCTGGTAATTGATTTTTATGTGGGCAAATTACCAATTAAAGGAGCTAAGGAAGTCATGATAAAATATTTACCATCAAAAATAAAATATTAGTAGAATTTGTTCTGCATTACTCAAGTTTCATTAGACTTTGGAGTTCATTGATTGGTAATTTTCCAAAGTTTTTATACTACTAGCTTTTGTGGTTGATGGTTTTATTGTAATTTTGATGGTATTCAAAATGAGAGGAAGTCCAATGAGCATTAGAAATTTCATGTAACCCCAAATAAAGTTTTGTTTTGCATTAGAAATGAATTAATTTTGATTCGATATTGGTCGAAAAACTTTGTAAACCATTAACAAACCATATTTTGTATGGCTTTTAAGGTAGATATGATTAAAGTCAATATCTGTAATGATCTAATGGTTATGATTAATTGACAGTGTCGGTGCCTGTCAGTTAAATCTTATGTATTATCAATTATGCTACTTTGCTTATGGATGAGTAAAAGTACTAAAGCATGACAAGTCAGTGTCGGTGCCTGTCCGTTAAATCTTATGTATTATCAATTATGCTACTTTGCTTATGGATGAGTAAAAGTACTAAAGCATGACAAATTACTATCATTCTACGTATTGTGTGAGAAACATGTCTATAGTTTAGTTATTTGTTGGAAATTTGTGTTGGCCATTCATACTTAAATTGGTTTATCATACGGTGTTAACTTCGGACCATGTTAATTTTTGTGTTTTTATTCCAGACACCCAGGAAGCTTACCTCGTCTTGGGGACCCACCAGCAAAATCTGCTCTGTATAGAGATAGATTTTTGTTGTTGTCCCAAAGGCTTTCTCGCCATCAGGATTTTTCAAGGCCGGCTTTTGAGTCCGAACTTTCACAATTCCGGAGTTGTGAGGTACTGCTGGATTCTCCAATTGACTTTGAATTTCAAATGATGTTGCCTAATGTTTAGAACTATGTGTTCAATACATATATTCAAGTTGATGTTTTGAGGATGATTAGTATGTAATATTTTGCTATGCTGTTTATGTCAGATATCTCCTATTCAATCCCTGGTTGGGCGAAAAGGTAGAAGATGGGTAATGGGAGTAATATCTCAGCTGGAGGATGGACACTTTTATTTGGAAGACCTTAGCGCTTCTGTTGAAATCAACTTAACTGATGCTATATCCTTTTATGCTTTGATAAAAATTATTTTATTTTGTACTAAGAACTCCATAATCTTTTTAAATGTTTTATTACACAGTTCTTGTTGGGGATAAAACAATAATAAACGAGTGTTTAAATAATGTTTGCTTAAGCCAATTAAATGTACTCCTTTAAATGTCATTGTGATTTATAATTACCTCTTTTAGCATTTCTTTTTTTGTGTGCCTGAAATGTACCAAGTCCGGGATGGGTTGGATTAGGTTGCATCTTGTTAGTTCATGCCATGTTATGTTAGTGTTACAATCTAATTGATAAAGGATTCTGTACACAGTGCATACAAAGTGCTCAGAGCACATTTGTTCTATCTTTTCATAATTTCAATTAATGTGTCTGCTTTAACTCGTATAACAGTTCAAGTTTATTGTAAGCATGAAGTATGGTCATTAGTTTCTTTGACGATCCATACAAGATTACCACAGGATTCTTCTTAGAGAACACTATAGTTGTGGCCGAAGGCGAGATGCTTGCAGAGGGCATTTTTCAGGTTCTTGTTAACATTTCCTTCGTGATATCTGGTTCATGTTCTCTTAATTTTGTAAAACCAATATATCCGATATTTGATTTTTATGCTTTTATTCATAAACCCTGTTTATCCATGAAGTTCACTACAGTCGCAAGTTGTATGACTTCTAAATTTTATCCAAACAAATGACTTTTTGCAAAATTTTACTAAGGTCAGCTTTATTCATAATAAGATTACTAAAATTTGGTCACAACTTTTATGACTTCTATGTTTAGTTTTGCTTGACAACATCTTTTGATGATCCTACATTGACCGTGCATGCCCCTAAAAAAGAAATCTGAACTCATTCTAAAAGCCGAAATATGCCTTTGACAGACGCAAGATGTTGAAGTTGATTATTGGGCCTCAGATGTATTATAACTTTTTTCTTTGAGTTGCATATGGGTGTGGAATGATGCTACTTGCATAAGAGAACTAGATGTTGCATGAGTCTAAATGGATAAGTAGACCTGCTTGGGTTCAGAAGGAAAGACACCACTTGTGTGCAGTAGTTTTTTTATGTTTTCCAACTTAGTACTCCGAGGTTTACAACACTCACATCCTGTGCGCCAACCACTAGGTCAAGGCTCATGTTGTACTTGTGTGTAGTTTTTGGGCATGTTGTGTGAAAATCATTTGGTGTATAATATATATGTTCTTGAAAGAAGTCAAGGTTCAAGGTTATGGTTCTTCATTAATCTTTTAGAGGGATAGTTTAAGTAAAATATAAATATGTTTAAGATAAGAAACCAATGGTTTACTGTTATCTTAATGATTAGGGGTTTAAAACTTAATAGAGAAATTGAATTTCACATATATATGTGATCTGTCTCAGATGCATCAAACCTTAGAAATTATGGTTTTCGTACTTAAAACATCAAAGCTTTGCTATTTGGTATGTGTTTTTGCACGTGACCCATTTTACTGGTTTGTGCATTGTCACTTCAATATCAATATGTGGATAATTGGTGCATCTTTTGCTGCAGATTTTTACATGTGGGTTTCCTCCATTAGAGGATAGAGATACATCACTTCAAGTACTTGCAGGCCATGATTTTTTTGGTGGTGGTACTTTTACAAAAGAAGAAACGGTATCTTTATTACTCCCTTCCTCAAACTTACTATTTAATAGTCACATGTATTTTTATTGGTATCGTCACTCCATTAAAATTAAATATCCATTACCTATGCAATAGATCAGGCAAGCAGAGATGGAGAAAAGAGCAGTCAATGACATGTTTGTCATACTATCTGATATTTGGCTAGACAAAGAAGAGGTAATTTGAAAAGCCAATTTGTTTTTTTCTTTCTTTCTTGCCTTTCCTTTGTCACCTTGGTATAAAAGTGTATCTTGATATATAGACATTGTTACTTCGTAGAGAAGACTTTTGGAAAGCTAGAGATTGTTCTTGATGGTTTTGAGAGTGTGGACGTGGTTCCTTCCTTATTTGTTTTCATGGGAGACTTCTGTTCTGAGAAATGTAGCCTTGCATTTAACGCTTATTCAAGCCTAAGGTGAGCTCCCTTGCGTTGTCATGAGTCATTTATACTAATCATTCCAGAACACACTGCTGCACACCAAATCACATTAGGCGATGAGTCACGTTAATTATAATCAGTTCAAATGAACATTTTGTTTTTTATTGCTTGTATTGTTATGTGGGGATGACAATTATTAGACACGTCGATATGCAGGTCGCAATTTGGCAAACTAGGACAAATTATTGCTGCCCGTCCACGGTTAAAAGAGAACTGTCGATTTCTTTTTATTCCAGGTCCTGGCGATGCAGGTATTGAATTAAATTGATAATTACTTGCGCTTCTTACTTTCAACCACTTCTAATCTTCTATGATATAACACTCAATTGTATTTTCAGGCTCAACAGCTCTTCCAAGGTGTGCTCTGCCTAAATATTTAACTGAGGAGCTCCAAAATAATATTTCCGGTGCCATATTTTCAAGCAATCCTTGCAGGTTAACATTAGATTTGAATATGATTGCATAGGATATCTTCGTCTCCAATACATTTTTGGTTTTTAGTTATCAAAACTGATTGTTCTTACAAAACTCATACATGTTTAACCACAGGGTAAAATTCTATACCCAAGAAATTGTATTTTTCCGCCAGGATCAGCTGTATAACATGCGTCGATCGTGTTTACTGCCACCTTCTGAGACAGAAACTGTTGATCCTTTTCAGCATGTAATTCATCTCTTATCTATGTTTTCTGCTTTAATAACTGTTGCCTTCTGGTTTTTAGAAAAACTAAAATTCATCTGTTGTGTGTTTAAATTGCAGCTTGTTGCCACCATAACCCATCAAAGTCATCTCTGTCCACTCCCTCTAACTAAACAGCAACCCATCATATGGAATTATGATCATTCCCTTCATCTATATCCAACTCCACACACGGTACTGTTAATACCTGAATTGTTTCTTTTTCCTTTTTCGTACAACACAACAATGTCTTTTACTGTCACTATCTATTCTATTTGGTATTTGACATATCAATATCTTGAAATAATTTGGGTAGCTGTTCATGATGTGATGAAAGTAATACAATCTTGTAAATATTATAAATATTACTCATTATTCTTCAAGACTCGGACCTTGGAAATAATTTACTGAAATTCTGCTGTTGTGATTGCAGATAGTCTTGGGAGACAGAAGTCCGCAGAAGGCATTCAAGTACACAGGAATCACTTGTTTTAATACTGGATCCTTCTCAATGGATGGCACATTTGTAGTGTACCGTCCTTGCTCTCAGGAAGTTGAATTGTCATCCCTGTGAACCAAATATGATTCTTTTCGTTGTCATCCTCTTATTCTCAGCATGAAGCATGCCGTCTTCGCTGTTATTTTATCAGTGGGAAATCTGATATTTGCCTTTTCCTCCTGGGAGGGTTGAAGACAAATCTATTCTTGTTTTATGTAACTTAATAACCTTGTCAAGCTGTGAAAATTGTTAGTATAGTAGGAATTTTCTAGTCTAGTAGAGGCAGTTTATTTTTAATTTGGAAGTTCATATTACATAAAATGTGTTTTTCGAATAGTGATATACTACAGTTATTATTGGAATACTAACATAGGCTTTCCTGATTTACTAAGAGATGTCAAATAGCAAAGATGGCTAATTTTAGACTCATCAATTTTCATAGCAGCCATAAATAAATCACAATTAGATTTCTCTATCTCCGCTTACCACTTACCAGCCTGCATTTTTTATCTTAAGATGGGAAATTATGGCTATTTCAATATCAATTGTAGTGCAAAAGTTCTGTATAATTATGATTGGGATCCTTATAAAATGTGTAAACAAAGGATATTTAAAATGGACCATTTCATTGAGTAGTCTATGAGAAACAAATGTTGGCAGAGTAAACTACCAAATTGGTTGCCGGCTTTGTAATGTGTTCTCAAATACTAAGATTATGAAAATTGTAAAAAGTCTTTGATTCATAAACTATCAAGTTGGTACCTATATTTAACCACTAGTATCAATTTTGTTCTTATATTTTAAACGTAACCACTTGTTATCAATGTAGTCTCTAACATACCAATCAAAAAAACTAATGAGTAAATTGCCGGAAATTTGGAGACAGAGCTTTTTATATCCATAACCACATGAACCTATTTGAGTGTCCTTGCAATTGATTCGTATCCTTCACCATTTTGAAATTATAAAAATTTAGTCACCAATCCCAAACCTTAAGAATTTTTCTTTGCTGCTTAAATCATGACATTCTTCCTTATTGCAATCATACCAAATGCTATAGTCCTAAAAAGCAACATGTCGAAACCACCCAAAAGAGATTTAAGAGTTTTGTCCCTCTAGATTTTTAGCAGCAGCAGTCCCTCAATTTTAAAATCAACTGTTAAGACTTAAATTCTTATATCTCAATCTACTGTAATATTTCACAAATTGAATTGATTACATTACTATAAACATAATCTATTAGCCGTTATATGGATAGTAGAATTATATGTTTAGCAAGACAAGATTGACTTGGTTTCCAAATACTAATTTAAATAGAAATTTAAAATGATATACTCCCTCCTGTCTTAAATGTAAGAAACTTTTCACTTTTTAGATTCATTCAATAAATGATGTATGTGGTCCTTATTATAGACCACATACATCATTTATTGAATGAACTTAAAAAGTGAAAAGTTTCTTACATTTGAGACCGGAGGGAGTAATAAATACTGATATTTTGTACATTAGGATAAACCTCTTAAACCCAGATACTTCAAAATAGATGACGTACTGGTATCCTATCGTATCCTGCACCGATATCTGACCGATACTTCTCGATACGTATCGGAAGAGTATCCGAAAATTAAATTTTATTTTTTATAAAAACAATTGTCTGATACCTTTAAGATACATCAAGGATACGCGGGGGATAGACAACAGAAAATCAATACGCTCCTAGGTAATAGTGTTCTCTTTTTAGGATATATCATATATAATTGACTTACTGTCATTTTCTTTATTATCAATATTGTTTGTCTAAGATGCTCCTATTGTTGATTATCAGGTGAAAGCAATTTCATTGTTGTACCTTGTCGTTGTTCTATGTCTGTTTGGTCTAGGTTTTGCGCTTATTTTTTTGCTTGAGTTTTAGTCCATAGTTTGTATTTTGAGTTTTAATATGTAGTTTAAATTTAATTTTTGATTAAAGTATCCCGTCCGTACCGTGTCTTGAATTTTAAAATTTTTCTGTATCGGTCCCGTATCGTATCCGTATCAGGCATCCAAGCTTCATTGGGATAAACTCATTCGAAATTATGCTTGACAAACACATCCAAATACAGCTACAAATTTAAGATAAAATTCTAGTGACTGCTAAGATTAAATCACAAAAAGCACATACATGTCCTCACACAAACAGAACCCTAGTTAGATTGTAACAAGCTAAATTTCATTGGTAAACAGAACCCTAGTTAGATTGTAACAAGCCAAGTTACATTGGTCAGAATATGACTGAGCAGTAGAAACCCAAAACGGTTTGGATGAAGTAAAATCAGCAGGCTTGCAATCAGTAATCTGCAACAACCTGATTAAGATCTCAAAACTTAATCTTAACCACCATCTACCCTACTTTGATTTTTTTCCCAGAGGCCAAATCCAGCAGAATTGCATGTAATGAAAGAAAGGGTTCGCATAGCCAAGCACTTCATATCTCCAGCACGCAAAGCACAGGTTAAAGCTGTTACAGAAAAAATGATTTGAAACATTATTGACTACTTTGCAGTGAATATATGGTTCACCTTGCAGAGCTAACCGGTCTTCAGTTTACAAATGGCACCCCAGACACAACTTGTTGAGCATATTCAACATACTCTATTCCAAAAAACTGTCTTAAAAAGTATTCCTCATAAGGAATTCGGGTAGAAAAGAACTTCCAGACAACTACTGCAAATCCAATAGTTGATAAAGGATTGCAAAGCATTATTTGAGTAGCAACAGACCAAATGAAGAAACCACAATACCCTGGATGGCGAATAAACTTATATATACCATGCGTAATCAGATGGTGATGTTCATCAGGACGGACCCTTATAATATGAGTAAACGATTGCCCTGCTGTTATTATCGCCACCTTCCTTATAATTTCACCTATCACAACCAATACCAATCCTAAATCACTGATCACCCAATGTTCCTTTAGCTCAGGAAAGAATGCAACCTCAATTAAATATTCTAGCAATGAAAATACCATTGCCAAAATGTAGTGTTTGCTAATCAAAAGGGACTGCAGAGTTACACTTGATTTCCCATGAATGACGGCGGCTAGAAAATATTCAGAAACGTGAAAGAAGATAACGGCAAAGAACATTTGAGATAACTGCCTGTAAGCAGTGTAGCTCAGGATTTCTGTCATTCTTTCTAAATAAAGACAGTAAACCTCTCTTGTTTTAAGCCACAGAAAGACTTGGTTGACGAAACTATCTGAGGTATAAGCCAGACCTGAAAAGGATGCAAAGTTAGCAATAGAAGTTGTATTGTATCCTATGCGGTATTATCAATTGCAGATTGCAGAAAAAAGCAGTTTGTTCCAATTCCGCTACGTAACAATACTATAGTGCTGCTATAGTCATTAGTCGACAATATTTTGTACTTAAAAGCATATTGAGGAACAACAGTGATTTGTTTAAATTCCACTACGTTATAGCACTTAAGTGCCACTATAGCTACTATTTAACAACACTGATCCTGTGTAGCACCCAAAATTTAGATTGAAGTCGTTATTGAGATGACACCGATACACGTAGTTACATTCAATTACTTCTATTTGCTCAAATTATAACCAGGGTTGACATTGTGTCTGTAGTTCATAGATTGCGTCATGAAGAAAATGCTTCAACTACAACATGTGCAAAATATAGACAGGATTGGATCAAAATAAAGGAATCTTTTTGTGCTACGATAATCATAAATTCTAAAATGCATAGTTTCAATTTCTACGAAATGTTACAAAAGTTAGACCGGACACAGTCGCTTCAACTATGTACTCGGTTTTGGACACTGACACATGTTGTTACCTTCAATTACTTCCATTTCATCAAATTATTGTCGATGTCAATTTTTTTCTTCTTTGAAAAGGCGAAAATGGAATATATTAACGAAACCAACAAAGTCCTTCCAGCATAAGAAGTGCCAGAAAAAGACTTAAAGAGTTATTACAAAGTTACAATACCAAAACGATAAACAACAATGATAACAAGAAAAGAAACAAGCTAAGAAACTGATATCAAACAATGTAAAGGATTAAGCCACCAATAATGATAGTCAAAATCAAAGGTGCCCGTGCTTCATAGATTATGTCACCAAGAAATGATTCATGTGAAAGTGTGACGAGTAAATAGTCATTTTAGTCTCTGAATGTATAGGGAGTTGTCATATAGTCCCTGCATATATCAAAATTGCAAATGCATCTCCATTTTGTGTTTTGATCTGTAGTTTATGGTCTAAATTGACTAACGAAAAACACATTTGAAAACCAAAATGACTCACTAAAAACACATTTGAAGACCAAGATGACCAACCAAAGAAACATTGGAGAATGTGAATGTAATTTCGACAAATTAAAAGACTAAAATGACAACGCATCACACATTCAGAAACCAAAACAACGGTTACTTGAAAAAAATATAGATAGTAATGAATCAAAATAAAGGAACCTACTTGTGCTAAGAAAATCATAAATTCTAAAAAGCACATTTTCAATTTCTACACGCTATTCTAAAACTAAGAATAAACTCAACCAATGAATTGAACCAATTGAATAAATGTTAACAATGAATCGCATCCTCGTAAATAACACAATACATGAAGAAAAAAATAAAGGAAAAAAGGAAACTTGGACGGACCTTCTTAATGCTGATGGCGGTTGACGACGTTTTCCGGTAAAGTTATGGTTTTTCCGGCGAGATGAGTTCAGTGTTATTCCCAATTTGTTGATTTAGGGTTTTTAATTTTTGAAATGTGTAACTTTTTATTTCTAAGGAAATGATGGGTCTCTTACAAAAAAGAGTTACGATCTGAAATTATTGGAATTGAGGTGTTTGTTCAGAAACTTTTATCAATTTATTGGTCCTAGTACATGTAGGATGAGTGGCAAAGTTTTTTTTTTTTTTTTTTTT
>Ga0228710_1002754_pt1 | contig 27889 bp, 23 predicted proteins | sample MedpolnodulmetaG_FD_177995 | JGI IMG/M metagenome (GOLD analysis project Ga0228710, IMG submission 177995) | Root nodule microbial communities from Medicago polymorpha collected in Santa Monica, California, United States - pink nodules | ecosystem: Host-associated > Plants > Roots > Nodule... | reverse complement strand
AGAGGAAAACAATAAAAGAACAACTTTATGTCTGTTTGGTTGAGCGTTTGTGTGAGTTTTTGCTTCCAAAAGCAAGTTGGCCTTTTTTAGCGATGTTTGGATACAGTCAAAAGCAATTCTGAAAAAGAAGTTTTCATCCCAAACGTGAGTTAACAACTAAAAACAGAATAAACGGGTACTGTTAATTAATTGAAATGGGTAGTAGTTTTACAGAGACATTAAAATGGTTGAAGAGAGCCTAGAATCTTCTTCAAAAATGACTCCCATAGAAAACCATCAATCACAACAAATCACTTGTGCCTCACCAGGAACATCGTTTTTAACAAGCTCATTAAACAAAGCAGTCCAAGCAACAATATCCCTTTGAGGACTTTCATCAAACACTTTTCATAAACCCAGAACACCCAAAAGCCGAAATCAAATCATTACAAACAAAACGATGAAAATCAAACCCAAGTTTAAATATTTGAGCATGAAACATAAAAGGGTCATCCCCAATGGAGCGGATTACCGTAAAACGAATTGTGAATTGAGAATGAGAAAATGGATGAAAAGACATGGAATAATTTAGAAATTAGAATAATCAGTGAAAATCATAGAAATGTTTGAAGATGTTAACGAAAAGATTCGGAAGAGAGAGAGAGAGAGAGGAACTAACCATTGCGATGAGATGTTGAAGCTGAAGCTGAAGCGAAAAAGAGAGCGTGAAGAGAAATCTAATAGAAGCTTCGAGAATTGAGTTAGAGGAAAAACAAGTTGCCGACTCGCTTTAAAGTTGTGCGATTTTGATTTGAGGAAGAAAGAGGCACGGTTTACTATATAAATAGGGCGATTTTTATTTCTTTTTAATATTTGTAGAATTACTTCCTTATTTTCATATTAATTGAGAAAATGGGGCATGGAGAATGCTACTTGTGTGGATGGTTATTCAATCACAAGAATATATTTTGATAAAATTGTTTTTGAAAGAATTGATAATAAAATGAGATAGTTTAATTAAAAAGAAGTTAAAGTGTACAAGCTAACAAGCATTTTGTAAGAATATAAAAATAGAAATAAATGATAAATTTTATGTAAAACATGTCATACTTTTAAGTCTCAATAGGTTGAATGCACGGTTTCTAGAAAGTTAACACTAGTTTAAGATTCAATAACTAAACCATGGTTGAACTGATAAACCATGGATCAAGGAGCACTTTTTCCCGTTATGTTAGTTGACACTTTTAAATTTTAATCATATGTTTCATTCATACTAGCTCTGACTTTAAATCAATTTTAAAATTCTCCTATTCATAAACAGACTTATACATGAATTTGATTATAAACCTCTGTGAGATACTTTATTAGGTTGATATCTCTTAATATATGTTCTTTCGCACTCATTTCCATCTAATCAAACTTTTGTCCACATGGTTAAAGACTTGGCAATCGAGACACGCTATGCGAGATGATAGATTTGGCATGATAAAATAAAAGGGAATTACTTTCCCACAATGTAGGTTTTCTCGCGCTCTATTTTTTCCAAAAATGCCCTTGAGTTTTCGGATTTTATAATTTGGAATGGTGTTTTCTTTTGTTAAAGGGTGAAAAAATGAGTAATGGATTTTTCCGGATTTTGTAATCCGGAAACTTCAAAAAATAGGGCGCGTTACATGATGTTTCCGGATTACATAATCCGGAAACCCCCTAAACACCCTTTGGTAAAACAGTTCGGATTATATAATCCGAACAGTATCAGCACAAATTCTAGACATGTTTGTAACAAAGATAGTCATTTTAGGGACAATATTAATCTTCCTAACCCTCATCCTTCTGTTTTGGGTCATTGTTACCTGTTCTTAGTCAAAAATCGGGTTTTCAGGCTACTTGATCGGATTGCTCCGAAACTTCCCCAGAAAAAATTCAAGGACCATGACTCCCCTAGAATGGACTTCTTACAGGACTCCGCCCCTCAAAATCCAAAATTCCATCGTTTAGACCCATTTTTAATTTTTTTTAATTTTTCATATTCTCAGAAAAATCTGAAAAAATTTGCATTAGTTTTATTTGATTTTTAGGTGCTATTTTTATATTTTTATGATTTTATTTGACAGGTTTTCAACATTTTTTACTTAGTTTTTTTTGTTGTTTTTGAAAGCAAAACTCAAAACTGCTGAAGTGTGAGAGAGTCTGATGGCTGATTGTACATTAGAATTGTCCGGATTATAAAATCTAAAATAGCAAACATGAATCCGGATTTTAAAATCCGGATTGCACAACGGCATTTTTGGAAAATTTACAGGACGCAGGAGAAGGCCATAAAGTGAGAAAAGTAATTCCCAAAATAAAATAGCCATGCTAACGAGCGTATAAAAACATTGTTTAACAAGGTAATTATTCATTAAAATGGTATATTTATATCTCATTTGAATCTATTAAAATACTTTCTACATTTTAAAATATATATCACTTTCGCATACGACAAATTAAAAAATGTAGTTAATCTTACAAGAAAAAAAGAGCAATTATGACTTACTTTACAAAATGACCCTTCATTAATAATATGGGAAAAATAAATTAAAAGAATTGAAAAAATAGAGTAATAAATAATATAATATAAAAACATACATTAATACTTCATTAACATATTGTGCCATAGAGAGCGTATGCAACTTTATATACATATTTACATTTTCAGACATGTTAAACAATGTCTTTTGATACTCTTTTAGCATTTGTCAATTGGCAAATCGAGGTGACAGCTTCTATCTTGCCACTGGATTTAATATAGATAAATGGATAGAATAGATATTATATATGAGAAAGGTTTTAATAATGTACATACTACATAGCCGGCTTGTTTTTATTTGAAAACTCCAACTAAGGAATCAAAGAAAATGACAGATCCTCTTATACAAGCATCAATAAAACACTCTCATGTGATCATATCAGGATATTCCAGAACCTGAAAAACAAAGTCTTGCTTGAACCATGATGGCTAGTGTTCTTCTTGTTGCTCTCCTCTTACTCATTCCAATTCTCTTTCTGCTAAGAAGAACAAAACCATCCAAAAGGGTTCCTCCAGGTTCACTTGGAATTCCCATTATTGGCCAAAGCCTTGGCCTTCTTCGTGCTATGCGCGCCAACACAGCAGAAAAATGGATTGAAGACAGAATCAACAAGTATGGTCCTATTTCAAAGCTAAGTCTATTTGGAACACCAACTGTTTTGATTCATGGACAGGCTGCGAATAAGTTTATATTCACCAATCGCGATGAGAATATTGTTAACCAGCAAACACAGTCCATTAAGATGATATTAGGTGACAGGAACTTGCTTGAACTGAGTGGCAAAGATCATAGCAGAGTCAGAGGTGCACTTGTCCCGTTCTTGAAGCCAGAGTCTTTGAAGCAATATGTTGGTAAAATTGATGAAGAAGTTAGGAGGCACATTCAGATGCATTGGCAAGGGAAACAGCAGCTCAAGGTATGTTGCTACAAATCTTAACAAAATCAAAAGCTAATAAAAATACATGGTGTTAACTTGTGGTAATCTATAGGATCGGGATATCGGATCCTCTCCAGTGAATGGACAATCTATCTGGTATCGACACGGGTACAATACTAGTACAGATATGGGCAGGGGCCGGATTTTTCTAAAATGACCAAGTAAATACACATTAACATAAACTTACATTAAATTATATGAGAAAATAGAATTTGATATAAAAATTGATCAAATTGTAGAGAGAAAATGACTTGATTTACTTGAATAGGAGATAAGAAGTAGTATTAAGTTACTTGATGGGTTAGACTAATTTATATGATTTCTGTACAAAATAAATACTTGATTACATATTCTTTTTGGGTTAAGAAATGAAAACTGAAGTAGGAAAAAAATTATACAATTTTTTTTTTCTGATAGGTATTGCCCCTTATGAAGACTCTCACTTTCAACATAATTTGTTCTCTACTGTTTGGTCTTGAGCGTGGAAAACAAAGAGATCAATTCATGAATCCATTTCAATCAATAATTAAGGGAATGTGGTCAGTCCCAATTAATGCACCCTTTACACACTACAACCGCAGCCTCAAGGAGAGTGCAAGGATCCAAAACATGTTAAAGGAAATTGTGCACCAGAAGAAAGTTGAATACGAGAAAAATGGCGCCAATTCCCGCCAAGACTTAATCAGTAGCTTGCTTAGTATGGTTGAAGATGGAAAACAAGTTTTAACTGAGAACGAAATTATCCATAATGCTATGCTTGTCATGGTTGCAGGGCATGATACATCATCCATTCTAATCACTTTCATTATCCGGCTCTTGGCTAATGAACCAGCTATATGTGCAGCTGTTCTTAAAGGTATGCATAGACTTGTGTGTGTGTGTGTGTGTGTGTGTGTGTGTTTGAGAGAGAGAGAGAGAGAGAGGAGCTAGGATCCTCTTTTTCCATGCAGCCTACAGAAGGAAAAATTAGGGTGGGAGGAAAGACGAGATAAAGAGAAAACGAAAAAAATTATATAGATAGATAGAGAGATCGGAGAGATATAAAGAAACTATAGGGGATGTAAAGGAGGGTGTATTGCGGAGGATCCAAATTTAGGAGAGACATACAAACAGGCGTTGAGGGTAACTCTACAGTCGATCTCTTGCAAAATCTCAACTGTCGGATTAGTCTAACGGTTATGATTTGGCTAGAGGGGCTACAAATAACGATCCAAGTTTTAATTTTATTTTAATACTATAGTGATTCAAGAATTATTCAATTGAGAATACTTAAAATGAAGGCAAAGAAATCTGTGTATTTGATTTATGATTGCAGAACAGGAAGAGATAGCTAAAGGCAAGCTTTTGGGAGAGACTCTAACATGGGAAGACCTCTCAAAGATGAAGTATACTTGGAGAGTAGCAATGGAAACTCTCAGAAGGTTTTCTCCCATCTTTGGTGGATTCAGAAAAACTGCAACAGATATTGAATATGGTGGATACATTATACCCAAAGGGTGGCAGGTAAATGAAACTCTAGTGTATGCCATTGATGAACTTCTCAACATGCAATCTAATTAACATAAAACTTGTCATTTTATAGATCTTTTGGGTCACATCAATGACTCACATGGACAACAACATTTTCCCAGAACCATCAAAGTTTGATCCAAGTAGATTTGAAAACCTAGCATCTACCCCACCCTATTGCTTTGTTCCATTTGGAGGGGGAGCAAGAATATGTCCAGGATATGAGTTTGCTAGGGTTGAAACTCTTGTGGCAATTCATTACCTTGTGACCAGGTTCAGTTGGAAGCTACTTTCAGACAATTCTTTCAGCAGGGATCCAATGCCAACCCCAAGTCAAGGCTTACTGATTGAACTTTGCCCAAGGAAACTATCTTAGCTCTCATTCAACAACTTATGGTCCCCCTAATAAGATTTTTACGATAATATGTTATGTAGTAGATTAGTGTATATTTGTATTAGCTTATCTTGTATTTAACTTCAATATAAACTTTATAGTTAAAATCTTATTAGGACTTGGAAGGGAAAAGTAATGCAAATTCAAATATGAACTTTTTAATAAGTCGGAATCGAACTCAATACTCTAGAATTTACAACGCTCACACACACCCCTCTAATGTAAATGCTCTATAAATGGGTAAGCATGTAATACTATAATACTATAATAATAAATGTGTATTGCAGAATTGGAGTAAACAACAAACGTGCAACTTTCACAAATCACGGTACAATAACTTTCATTTGAATGTTGATGGACTAAATATTTTGAAGACAAATAAAGATGTCCCACTAGGAACATATATTGTATGATATACATCCATCTATTTACATAATCTTTAATCTAGCTAGAAATGTAATCCAAATTACATGAATCATCTAAGCTGTGATTGTGAGGATATATACAATGGTGAGTCTGTTGTACTTTTTTTATGAGATCAAATGGATACAAACAACATAAATTATTGATTTGGAATGTCCTAAATAATTCCAAATCTATTGGAAGAAATAATCTTGTGAAGCAATCTGCCCATGAATAGAAGGAAAGAATTGTAGACTGCTACTAGCAATTCTTGGTTCTGGAGTACTTTGTGGGAAGAGATGGGCACCTTTCATTCATGTGGGGATATGGTTGCATGGTATTGTATCCAGGTAACTCCATTCGATACTTCCCTTTAATCTGACAATAAGGAAGCTTCACGGTGTCTCCATCGTTGCACCATATTGGCAAGCGACTTGAATTATTCTCGAAAAAATTGAGAAGGTAGGCATCTTTTATCTGCACTTATTGCACAAAAACAAGGCCATAAGAACCAGGTCAAGAAAATTTTACAAAAAATAGTTCATTAACTTATGAAGTTATAAAAAATAATATAGATTGTATATTGATATCAGCCGAGCTCAAACAACCTCATCTCACTTTGAAAATTTATTTAGAGATGATATTATTACTAGCAGTTGATATAATCGTATCATATTTCTGACTTCATAGAGATGGCAACAAACTATTCGATATGGCGTGGAAATCATTGTAGTTCGCACAGATGACCCCGACTCTTTGTAATGGACAGCATCAAGAGTTAAAACACTACATAACGAGAACAATACATTTCATGAACAAATCCTGATAGACGTATATGTGTGAATTCATACCTCAAACTAACACAATAATGAAATTTCTGAAAATGTGCTAAACTATTTATTTTAGGGTCATGCTAACTTGTGCCCTAAGGGCACAAGTTGAGATGCTAAAAAAGGAATTAATCAATAAATGCACAAGTTAAGAAGATAAAATTTAAAGTTTTCAAAATTAAGAATACACAATTTTCAAGATTTTATTTCTACTTTTGGTTTCTTAACTTAACTTGTGCCCTAAGGGCACAAGTTAGCATTTCCCTTTATTTTATAAACACTGAAAAGCTTAGAACACAGAAAATGTACAACCAAGATAACAATTATATACGCTTAATGATTACCATAATTTTTTTGCAGAATGAAATTTAAAAAATTTCAAAAATATTGCAATCTGAAACATAGAAACCAAGACTTGGACAAACTCACCGTAAATTCAGTCACTTGGATAGAACTAGCAATTGGATCAAACAATCCTGCTTCCTTGTACATTGCAAGTATAAAAGCAACACAAGAAGTTGACTTGCCATCACTGTAGGTCCAGTCATCCTGTTCTGGAATTGTCAGTAGTTCATCAAAAGAAGATCCACGCTTTTCAACTTCCACTAAAACTTCTGGAAGGTCAAGCCCCTGCAGAAAGTAGAAACACAGAAAGGCTATATTGTTTACTTAAGTTAACGGGGATGTTCAAGATTGTCACAGAGAAGTTACATGCAATAGATCAAAGAGCAAAAAATATTATATTACATATATGAGAGTTCTAAGTACTGATAGATTGCTAATCTATGCAGTAGATCACGTCACAAGCATCTTATGATTTATATTAGAAGGTTGAAGATATCGGTTCAATTTATTGTCAAAAGCCAAAAAATTAGTGTCATAATGACACACACACATATTGGAGCATGAGACAAGTAAAGGTTGCAACATACTTTAGTTCCAAGTCGTTTGTTCAAGGCTTCATTCCACATATTTGCAGCATATGCAGGTTGGAGTTGACTCCAAATCGTCATAACACATGCAACCTGAAAAACAGCGGAGTAAATGCTAAGATTCGTAAAAAAACAATAAGCTATATGTATTGTGTGGCTTAAAGATGCAAAAGACAGAAAAGCAACATCGACAATAGTCGATACTTGATGCCACATATAAAATTATTTATTACTTTTTTTAAAGTGAGAGAAAAAGAATTCACTACAAATGGTCTTCTTGGGCGGGTGGCAACAGAAGCAATTATAAATAAAATTAAAAGAGCTTATGCTATAATTCGAAATTTTGAACTAAATTTTTAGTATTTCCAAACTTGTGTAAAAAGCTTATGTTGAATTTCTGCGAGATCACGAGTACAAGACTAAGGTTTATTGATTCTCAGTTTGGAACAATTCATATTATTGTTAGGACTTAGGAAAGGGAAGTAAAAAATTCTCAAGCATAGAATTTAGAGAGCAAAAAATTCAAAATTACTGCATCATATGCCACCACAGATTAACTGATTTTTTTTTAAAAGAACAGCTGATTAAATTCATACCACATTAGCATCCAAGGGAGGTGGATAGTTCCCACTTAAAGTGTCTATCCAACTGAAAATCATGTTATGGTAACCATATGGTTGTCCATCCATACTCAGTGCATACTCCCAAGCAGCAGTCTCATTAAACCTGGCACGCATGTCAGGGTGTAAAGGAAGCAGTGCAATATGGGGATTAGAATCATCTTTATTCAGTTCAAAGTCCCACCACTCGTCCCACGGTATCATAGCAATTATATCTTCTCCCTGCAAACAAGAGAGAGAGGAAGGAATGAAACGCTATCAGACTCGAAATTATGCTGCAGAGTTTCACCAATGTTGTTAAACACAAGAATCTATGTAAACTTATGAAATCTCCATGGGCTCGACTCATGCACTCACGAGTATACTTAGCGCGCAGTTAAAATTCAAATTCTTATTATACAATTTTCAAAAGTGCGTTAAACCGTTAACCCAATTTTGATACCAGGAGTTGTAAACCTGTAAAGATATGAGTTAACCCCAGAGTTGGATAACCATGGAGTTTAGAAATTACCATGCCATTTACTATCAATAGCTTAAAGTCAACAACCATGATGAATCATATGCCATGTAACTATGTAAGAAATCTAGAATATATTAAAATTAGTATTGCGATTCACAAATTTTAAATCACAATTTCAACTGAAACTGAGAATATATCTTACTTACTATGATGCTGACAAGATTAAGGAAAGTTTACAGTAATGCTTTATAAACATAAATTTCTATCGGATTCAAGAAATGTTTGATTCTTTTTTTTGACAAATGAAATGTTTGATTCTTGAAAGGATAATTATATAAATATTATGAAATTAAGAAAAAATAACAATTTAATATAATATATCATGCTTGAACCAGTAGACAAAATGCTATTAAAAAAAACCAGTAGACAAATTGCAACTTCAATATTTTACCTTTTCATTTTCATGTCCTGACTCCCCAACCCAAAGCTTTCCCTCTGAATCTCTTAAGCAAACAGCAGTGTGACCAGCATAAGCGCCACTAACCCATTTCTCTAGAGTCTCAAAAGCACCCCAGCGACCTCGAATTTTTGAAACCGCAAGGAAATCTCCGGAGTGAATGTCATCAACACTAATATTTGTAACCCAAGGCTGAGGACGTGTTTCAAAAGAGGCTCCCATATGTTTCTCCATAAACCCGATATTGGACTTCTCGCCCCATCCGGTATTGGTAAATAAAGGGAAGACCTCCCAAAGTGCTTGAAGGGTCCCCAACATTCCAGCTTTCATTAGGAAAATTGATAACCCGTGATTTTTCACCTGAATGCAAAAAGGGTAAGGATCCCTAAGAGAAAAATGTGTGTTTCAACTTTCAACACTTTACTTTGTGGTGGTGTAGTGAAAAAAGATGGTTACTTACATACTCATACTCAGCTCTTCCATCCCATTCCTTGATCTCGAGTGTATGCTCCCGGGACAGAAAATAATAATCCCATGTTACACGATATGGGGTTGCAAAAATATAAATATCCATACATGTGTAACTATGAGCATTGCTAACCTAGATCAGAGCAAATAGATAATAATAACCAATCAGTTTCCTTTGAATCCAAATATCAATGTTTACAGAGGAGAGGGTAATAGTAATACAGTAATAGAACTGCATAATGCATACAATAATACTGACTTATGCAAAACATTGAGTGCCGTTAAATGTAGAGTGAACTTGATCTCCTCTAATGAAATATAGTCAAGGGCTTTAATTGCCTCGCCCTTTGGCTGGTCTTACTAGGTTACCACCAAATTTAGGTTTCTGAACACTTCAAATTACAACGTGTTGGTCCAACTAAATCTACCAAACTACAACTCCCACACATATCTTAACAGACATACTAAACTACAACTCCTAAACATATCTTAATCTAGATCTAATGGAAAATTATATTACGTGGATAAAATATATAATATAAGCTCTTTTCATATAAGCATATCCTATCACTAAGAAAATTATGTTACACACACCAACTCCCCTAAGAATTTCTATTATCTATCTATTATAAGTAAAATAAAAACTACAAATATACGAATATACCAAATTTATGTTTATATTCTTCAGGCCTTTCAGAATATTAAATCTTAACTATCTTTCAGACCCATAATAACTGTCAACAAGTTTAGTTAGTTCTTCATCTTCATACTAACTAGTTTAATTAGTAAAGAAAAACTACAAATATATCATGATTCATGAATATGACAAATTTCGTTAACACTTCATGCCTTTCAGAGGATTAAGTCTTAACTATCTTTCAGACCCATAACAGCAGTAAACAAGTTTAATTAGTTCTTCATCTTCATACTAATTAGTTTAATCAGTAAACAAAAACTTCAATACAACAAGTATTAACATAAAATCTGATTCTGAATAACATCATATTATACAAAAACAACATCGACCCAGATTTCAAAACCTTGAAATTAAGACAGAGAAACTAAAATCAAAGGAAAAATTAATAAACAAAAGTTCAATACAACAAGTCCTAACACAAAATCTAAACAATATTTAACAAAAACAACAACGACCCAGATTTGAAAACAATGAAATTAAGACAAAGAAGTAATAAAAAAAAAACGACCTTTAAGTGAAGGGTACCACCACCAAATTGGGAACCAGTTTTATTATGAAACTCCATCCAAGCTTGATTCTTGTAAAAGCAAGCACCTTTCCACTCAGGGGTGTTGTTAGGGGAAGAAGCAGCAGCAACGAAGACAGGGAGAATATCAATAGCGCTATGGAGGGAGTTGATGATTGGCCATGAAATTTGTTTGGGCATCAATGGAAGCAAGTCTCGTGGGTGAAATGGTGATTTGAAGGTAGAGAATTGAAGGCATGTGAGGAAGATGAGAAGCGTGGTTATTGCACATGCTGCTACCTTCGAAGAAGAAGCCATGGATGGAAGGGGAAGAAGGAAGAGTGGTAAAATGGAACTCTTTTTTTGAATGTTTTGGGTTTATTTGTGCATAAATCGGAGTCAACAACCTATAATTTATTTCTTTTCTTCACATCACAAAATGATAGTATAACTAACTATATTTTTTGTTGTTTTTGTAATGACACGAGTTTCATTTTTAGTTTTAAAAAAAGTTAGTTTTTATGGAGAAAAAGGAAATGCATTTTGAGTATAACTATTTTTACAAATTAAATCTATGTTTAGTTTTATGTTTAGAGTTGGATATGATTGATTCTGAAGATGTAAAATTGATTTTTCATATGTTTGGATACACATGACTTAGAATTGATTTTGGTTAAAAAATTTATTTTAAATTAAGTTAAGATTTTTAACTTGAGTATAAACGCGATTCTTACACAAAAATTTATTGGTAAACTCATTTTTACATAAATATTTTTTTTTGTTACAATTACGTGAATATATCAAACATAAATTATTATACATTTAACTCTTTTTTAATTAAAATCAAATTTATAAAATTGATTTATTCAAAACCAATTTTTATCATCGCAAAATTAAATATACACTCAGATGTAAAATAATTTGAGGCTGCCTTTAAATTGTGATTAAAAAGTGGCCTTGTTAATTATGTGACAATATCACGAGTACTGATTATTCTATATCGACAATATATCTTTGTTAAACTCTTTGGTTAAGCAAGCAACCAAAAATTGATGTATCGATTCACTAATGATTTGTTGTGCTTTAAAGGTGTGAATAGATTAGGATGAGCAACTTGTTAAAAAAAAAGATTAGGATGAGCAAGACTTTGTAAGGTGTAAGTGTAACTTCTAAAAAAAATTAAGGTTCAAGCTTGGTATGTATAAATAGAGTCAACAACCTCTAATTGATTTCTTTTTCATCACACCACAAAATGATAATTTTCTTATGTTGTTTTGGTAATAAGACGGGTTTCATTTTTAGTTTTAAACAGAAATTAGGTTTTATGAAGAAAAGAGACGTGCACTTTTGATTGAGTGTAAACTAGTTTTGCAAATCTAAGGAGACTTTAGGTCCTTTTTAGGTTATCTATGAAATTGCAGTTACAAAATGATTTTTAAGAGCATTTTATAGAAAGCAAAAATTTGCTTCATGAATGCATCACGGTGTTGTTGTGTCATAGTTTCAAAGAATTTTTATTTTTAGAAATCAAGAGATGCTCAATGTTTGACAGCCAATAAAAAACTTTTGTGAAGTGTTTGTGATGCATCATGTCGCGAGATTTATCATTTCTCTTTAGGTAATTACAAGAAAATATCATGAGTTTTAATTACTTTACATTGATGATATTTCTTCATTATTAATACATACAAAGATGATATATCTCCATTAAACTCTTTGTTTAGGTAAGCAACCAAAAACGGGTGTACTATTTCACAAACGGTTGGTTGTTAACTACGACATTTTAATAGTGTGGTTCTCATATGACTTTATTCTAGTCGTTCATTGATTTACTCTAATTGTCATCCTTCGAATGAGACCTCGACCAATCCTATAGCAAATGATTCAACTTCACCACCATAACTCTGATTTTAACAAACATCTTTTTATCGATGCACAAACACTTAAGTTGACTACCATATGCATCCAATCATTGAACAATTGAGAAGATGTTTTAAAAATAACACAACAATGATATACTGGTAAAATATAATTAAATGCTTGCGCAAAGAATATTATATCATCTATACACGATATTCTAGTTAAACCGATTATATAGTGATACATAGCATTTGTAACGGAATTTTTTATCAGATTTAAATTCTCTCTTATTTAAATTCAAAATGAGAGAATTATGTTCATCATTCTCAACATCAAAACTATAGAGCTCACTTAGACCATCCACAATGGAGCTCCCTATTTGGGTGCTTAAGTAGGCTCCACATGTACACATCATTCATTTTTATAAATTTTTAATGTAAAAATCTAATAAGCACCCAATCCCTCCAACTCAGCACCAAAACAAAATTTACTAATAGGTCTCACTAATAACTTTATTATTACATTTCTAAAATACTCATTTATTTTATTAGAAGATATTAAATGAAATTCACACCAAAAAAAAATGAAGAGAGAGAAAGTCCTTATATAAGCACATTTCTCTGTAAGTACCAATAAATATCACTCCATAATAGGGGTGCCTATTTAACTCGGTGCTAAATAGGTGAAACATCCACCATTGTGGATGGTCTTATATACTTTTTAAGTTGTAGAGGTAATTAAAATATAATGTGTGCGATAATAAATTTGCAACAGTACCAAGAGTAAATGCTACTTGACTACACTTTCATTCTCTTATGTTCCATTTCCTTTTCACTAGTCCTGGACATAAGGTGAGCAAAGATTAGACAAGAAATCACAAGTGTCTACAAAATGTAAGAATCTTTTTTCTTTTCTTGTTGGAATAAAATATGTATGACATTCACTAAAACAAGAATAGCATGCACACGTCCTCAGCATCATACAAATATGCAACAGAATATACTTTCCCCAAAGTCAACCACAAGTGAAAAAAGGATCCACATAATGGACCATCAACTTAACCTTACAATCAAACAACAGATATACATTTAGCAAAGATACGACATCTTGGACATAACCATATTTAGACAAAAACCTCCACTTCCACTTTTGATCTAATTATTATATTTAGTATATATTCAATCATTGTTGAGCTAGCATAATTTGGAGTATTACAGTGAGTTTTCCATAACTTGGAGTATTCAATAATTATTATATTTAGTATATCTTTCTCAAGTTAATGTGGAGTATTATAGTGAGTTTGCCACAATTGTTGAGCTACCATAATTTTTTAAAAACCGCATTCCTAAGTCATATTAACTTTTGTAAAATTCTAATATTTTATTCGATTATTCCTAAGTCCTAACGTTTGCTACTTCAACTTTCTCGCAACATTTGCATCTTTAAAGAATAACCAGTGCAGATGAATAGGTCATATATATAATTAGAAACACTTATTCTTAAAAATCAGAGTGGCGCAGCGGAAGCGTGGTGGGCCCATAACCCACAGGTCCCTGGATCGAAACCAGGCTCTGATAATAATGCTTTTTTCCGATTTTTTTTTCCCTGTTTTTGTTGTATTTTCTGGAAAAACTTCGCTACCGTTAATATATTTTCAGAATTCAAATGAATTCTATACTATATCTTATACTTCTACTAAATCACTAATCAAATTCAAACATTTCACTATCACTTTCATTTTTAAATGATATTAACTCTTGTTAAAAATGTTTTATTTTAACTGTGCTGGTTGTTTTTGCTTTTCTGAACTAATTTTTTTTGTTTTTTTTTCTTCATAAAAGTTCACTCAATTAAGTGTTCAAAAATGCTTGTTTAGTTTGATGAATAAATGGATTCCAATATTATTTGCCTAAGTTATGCATAAACTCGTCAAATTAATAAGAAAACATGTTTTACTTGATGTCATTGTACAGAGTAACTGAATTTTGGTTCCTTGATCATGACAGCAACCGAAAGTAAACAAATAGCACAACCAGATGACAAAGTTCAGAGAGGCTGAAACAACATAAGCAAAGAGTAAAATTATTGGATCAGAGTCTTAAGTAATTATTGAAGTAAAAATTTAATTTTCACATGTTTGGTTGTTCTAAAGTAAAATTGATTTTGTCTCCATAATATATTTTAACTTGACGCTTTGATGTGTAGTTTATAAGTCTAAACATGATTTTCACACATAAAGTTATGTTCAATTCTCTTTTACATATATATATATATATATTCAAACAAATCATTTTACATTAATGTCACTTATAAGTGAAATCAATTTTATAAAATCAACAACAACAATGAAGTTTTATTCCACTAAGCATGGTCAGTTACGTGGATCAAACAACATCGTGATGAAAATTAATTTATTAAAAATCAACTTTTGTAACCATAGAACCAAATTCGCACCAAGTGACTGTTTGTTTATGGAGTGAAACCTAATGTCTAACACTCATCACAATTGAAACAAATTGTAGCTTGTGAAAATCATGATCAAATGTGCATTTGGAAGCAGCTTTAGTCTTGAAAAAGCTAAATCAAACATAAGCTAAAACTTAGATTAGCCTTCTACAAAGGATGAAATAATAGAAAATAATCCATAACCATTATTCACATTTTAAATATCATGCTTTTTTTGTATATATCTACCAAGTTAACAATTAAAACTACAAGTACACTAGCCACTCAATCACAAAAAAGAACAACACTGACCAGTGGTCACCACATAACAAGGAGCCCACACCCATATAAGAACTCAATTTAGTTCACCAGTAAATTTTAGAATAAAGCTGAATACAAACATGCTAAGTTTCACAGTCACAATCATCCTTTTCTGCACTTTCCTTGCTCAAAACTATAATCACATAAATCAAAATTCTAAATTTTCAAGCAAGAATTCTATCCAATAGAAGAAAAGATAATTGTCATGATTTAATTTATGCTATAATAAAGATGACACTAAAGTCTAGTGCTTTTACATGATACATAACAACAGACTTTCCAACTCCTGAAACTTAACAGAATCACAAAAATCATCATTCCATCAAACTCACTAGGCTACTTTACAAATGTCTTCATATTCCACGGCTTTAAGCACCCTACCATCATAGGCACCTTTCTCTATCTGCACCTTAGCACAAAAACGATCTGTATCCACCCCCAGCAGCCTAGCAAGTGATCCGCGATAAGCCCCGTTGACTATTTTTACACGGCCCCCAACCTGTGGTATCACAGTTTCAAGCTCTTCCTGATCAACTCTAAGCACATGCTTGCTTTCTAGCATTTCTATTTCCCCTACATACTTGTCAATCACTTTTTTCACAACACCCTTTTGCTTGTAGTACCCCTTCTCAGCCAAGACTTTGCTCATAACCTTAACAACAATTCCCTCATGCAACCAATAATCCTTCCTGTTGTTTTTTTCTTTTATCCTCTCTTCCTCTCTGATCATTTCTTCCAAAGCTGATTTTCCACCACCACTTTCTTTCCTCTTCAAATTGTTCTTGGGATTCCTTTCCTCATATTTCTCTTCATCAACCTCATCAAACATTATCCTTGATGCATCACCTGTTTCCTTGGTCACAGGTTTAGCTGATGATCCAAGAGAAAATCCTATCTTAGTTCCATCTTCTACATTTAGTTCCTTTGTGGTCTGTACCTGTGAAGGCTGATCAGACTCGGGATTAGACTGCTGCATCATTTGCTCAGCCCTTTCAATCTGTTTCTGAATCTCCTTCTCTTGCTTTTCTTCATCTACCAAATCTGCCTTGATTCTCTTATTCTTCATCTTCTCTTTGAAAAGAGTTTCTGAATCTCTATCTATGTATGTAATGAACCATCCCTTGGGCGTTTCTTCAACCTTACACTTTCCAGTTCGACCCAAATACTTAACAAACTCAGTAAGTGTAGCCCACTCTGTGGAGTTCATATGAACATGGTTTCTATCATTAATGTATTCATTATAAACTACAGTCGCAGCCACACGGCTGAATCGATGGCTGCGCTTCATGTGCTCAAGAAAAGTTGTCTCAAACTCTTCGGTATAGCCCTCAATTATGCGGGTTGGGTTTTGGCCAAAAATTTGCATTTGACGCTGGTGCCCTTCACTCATGCAGTGGCATTTGAAACCATTTTCATCACGACACTGCTTCTGGCACATCTGACAATACCACCGAAGCTTCTGCAGTCCTTTTGCTTTAATTCGATTGGCAATTGCCTTAGGTGTGAGAAAGTCGTTTTTCCCCATTGGCAATCTGGACGAACTGTTTCAGATCAAATAAAAATGATGTTAGTAATCTTGTCTGACACTTCCTTCTTCTTAGACAGCAGAAATTATGCTTCTCTAAAACAAAAAAGACAACATCATCAATAAATACGGCATTGTAACAACAGTTAAAATTCTTAATGCATTAGAACATGATGCAAGCACATCATGATCAAGCATCCAAGCTAGCACTGTGATCAATAAGATACTAGCATATAATTATGACAGGCACATCATGATCAATATATAGATTTACTTGTGCACATGAATGCTAATTTAAACTTGAGATATGATTCTCACTCCAACAATCATAAATTCATAACAAAGGCTGGTTAACTCCCACTCAATCAAGTAAAAAATGAGTGTAGCATTGTTCTGATAGGAACTTGAAATCCTATTATAGAGAATATGGAAAATCCCCTTTATTACAATATTATAAATTTCATTTCAAAGGTTTGTCAACCCATTTCCTCTCAAAGGATAAGACCCCTCTTCCTCTTCCTCTTCCTCTTCCCGGTGAGTTTTAGTCTCAATAAGAATAACAAAAACCTCACATTATGAAAAGCACAAATTTCCTCTAAAAAGGACAAGATGCCTTTTCTTCTCTTCTCTTTAATTATTTACTTACATACATACATTGTGATATCCTAACCTCTCTAACTACTTGAGTCTACCAAATTACGAACTAATTGAGTAAAACCTAGTTAGGTGGGGTTACCTAACATGTTCTTGTTGCCCCTGCAGCAAAACTGAAATTTAAGATAGTCAAATGCAGAGAAAGAGGAAGTACCAAAGTAGGAAGCGATAGAGACGATTGGAAGAAACTAGCTACATCAACAACAAAACAACTATGAAGGTCGACAACCAAAAGCAAAAGTTTTTTTTTCTTCGAAAACCTCTAAATTTACTAAGCATGCTCAAACCCAAGCACAAAGTGTACTAGATAAAGAGCCACAGAAAAAATACAATGCCGCTGAGATAGCAGGGAAATACATACAGATGGGAGACCTTTCCCACAGAAAACCGATCTACTAGAAAACCCCCCTCATTACTGAGACGTAAAAACCGGGCAGCCTCTAAACAAAAAAAGAGCTAAACCAACCCAGTAAACAACATAATGAGCAGCAGCTACAGAAAACTATAAATCTAAATAATACCAAACTTGCATAAGGCCAAACACGTCTCTTGTAGCTAAAACTAAGTTCTATAAAGCCTCCTAGTTAACACCAACTAAAGAATTAACACCGCCTAATAAAAATACCAACAAACACCAACTACAAAAAAAACAAAAACATAACCGAACTCCAACTTATAAGCAGCATACCAACCAAACGACACGTTACTATCAAATCTGCAAAGAACAAAAAATACATTGAACTCTTTAGCCAAAAGCAAAAGTGTCATTGAGTTGATTCCATACACTATGAAGAACAAACATAGACACGAACTCCGACAGACCGACACCAATAATAATTTGAAAAAATAACATGGTTCAATGTAATGACATGTGTTGGTGTCACCGTGTCAGATACCAGACACGCCATTGAGTTGACGCTAAGAATCGAAATTTCCATAGTTGAATAGTTCCAAATTCCAATAAGCTATTGCAGCAGCAGGGGAGATGAATCAGAACCCTAGCACTAAATCCTAATAGATTGTTTTCTCCCAGTTAAACAATCCAATAATTTCAAATAAAACATTGTTATTTCATTATAATTACTTGATTCGAAGTTGAAATTACAACGAATCGAGAAAACATGGCGTGCTAAGGTTAACGAAAGTGGAACAAGAATTCCGTTAAGAAAAAAATGGAAGAATGAGAGATCGGAGAGAGAGAGAGAGAACGGACCTGAATAGAAAAACCCTAGGATTGCTTCTGGTTTGAGAGATCGGAGAAAGAAACGAGAGAGAGAGATTCAAGATTCTGATTTCTACAATTCGCAAAATATTCTCAGAATTTTTTTTTTCCGATAAGCAAGCTGTTTTCAGAATTTGAAAGAGGATGCGTTTTTTTAGAAAAAAATCTATATTTTTTTTTAAGAAAAAAAATCACTTTTCAAAATGATAAAAAAAAAAAAATCATTTTTAAGTGTTAGTTTAGAAATTTTAAAAAAATATTTCACCCAAAAAAATTATCTTTGACTTTAAAACGAAGGAAACGCATGAAAAAGTTAGAAACTTGAAAAAAAACTGACTTTAAATATTAATCTCTAGACATTTTTTTATCACTAATTTTTTTCTTAAAAAGTTGAAACAAACACGCTGATCAACCTTGTGTTTTAGATTTCCAAATTCATAAGCTCGGATGGCTACACGGTCCAATTTGTTTAGTCGACTATTTTTTTGTAAATTGAGGCGAAGTTTTAGATGCATTCGTTTTAATTGAGTCGACATGTTCTGTTATGTCTTAATTGAGTCGACATATTCTGTTATGTTTTTGGATGGGTTGAAATTGGTTGGGTCTAAGTTAGGCGGGACAACACACTTTGTCATCCTTAGGTCATAAGCTCTTTTTCGCCCTCCACCTTATTCACACCTCTACGAATTTTTCATTTTGTCATCGGTTAGAGCATATAATTTGAACTATGTCAATATGAAAAGACCCATGATTTTCTCATTAAATCAAATTCTACAACAACAACATAATACAAAAAGAATAGCAACATAAATTAAACATAAACAAAATCACGGATGAACCAAACTAATTTTTTCATCGGGTTTATCCATAAACATCCTGATTTCTTCTATGTTGTGTGATAAATCATACTTGTCCGGATAACATGAACAAATCTCATCAAGGTAGCGTCAAAGTCGAACGAGATCTTCGAACTACATTGACCATATATAGAGAACATTACTCTCACACTGTCGTCATTCTAAAGTTTCATTTGGGTGAACCAAACGCGTCTATCTGAATTGATCAACAGACGACGATACTCAACATTGATCGCCTTCTTTGTGTCATCACACTTGAGACGATCGTTAATTTTGTCAAGTTGATCTTAAAATTAAAAAGTGTAACATCAACATTGATCCTAAACAAATTGGGTTTCCCATTATTGTAGTAAATTGCAGCTAGGTTAAAGTTCATTTCAACTACAAAAATGTTCATTGCTTTATGGTGTGCCATGAAACGAACCAGTATAACACGGAAAAAATGTAGTTTCTGCACAAATAAGAACATGTATTATACGATATTTAAAAAATGTAGTACAAATATAACTCAATCAACCCATCAAAGTATATGACTAACCAAAGCATGCATCCATAAACATATTATCCAAACATCAACACAATACACACACACATCTACATAATCCTACAGAGTACCATGCCGCATAATCCTCTCCTCCTCTGATGATACACCATTCCTCCCTAAGTTTCTGCCATGATGTGTTGCACAACATTCTATGTTGGGGTCCTCTTATGCACTTGTCCACTGGCTAGTATCCCGGATGACATATCCTTATGCAAACACATTGCGAGACCAAGTCTGAACTAGGATTCACCGCTTCTTCATCCTCAATCTCTGCAAGGGCCTCATCTTCATCTTGCCTAGGAGGTTTTCCCGCAGGTGTGAACAACATGTATGAATGTGATATCCTTATATAGTGTCTCGTATTACCTGGTTCAACATCTGACTCATTCAAAACATTATCTCATAGCTCTTATACAGACAACACATGATCAAGAAACCTAGCTTAGGTCTGCGAAACCTAATCTCTAGACGTCAAAGGAGGATCAAAGTTGGTTGAATGTCTAGAATTGGTTTGGACAGAGGAGAAATTCTGCAACATGCACTCTAGGAGATATTTGACCATGCGAGGTGGGCATATGATCCATCTAGAGTAAACGATAGTGTCCTGAAACGGGCGTGTCTAGTGGTGAACGATTTATTTGTAGCATCATAGATCATGAGGCGTAACTGATCTAGCTACTCTCGATATGAGTCTGTAATCGGGTGACCTTTAAGTGGAACGAACATGTCAACACGTGGGTCATGGTCTTCCCTGTAACTAGGCTCATAATCCATGTTGCCAACATCTTGAAAGTGTTTGAATATCCATGCATGCATCACTATATGCTAATTAGTAAACATAAAAAGGAATATAACAATTTTTAGCAATTAATGAAATAATAATATTATGTGTATTTTACCAGAAGTAATGTCATACAAGCCAGCTGCTTCGTCATAAACTGGTAAGCATGGTTCACCTCTCTGTGTTTGTGGGTCAAGGAAGCCGCCCCTTAAGCAAAGTCGTAGATCATCTCCAAATCTGAAAAATAATCCAAGTCATAGATCATTATTTCATGAATTGGTGCCTCCTCCTCTACCTTTGGCTCAAGCTTTGAGAGATGCTCATACTCTAGTCCAACCTTAATTATAACCTTTGCGCTTCACCATGCTCTCCCGCCTAGAAGAGGCAATCATGGTCAACCTATTACCCTTAATTTGATTGGCTTGTGCGTCAATAACTGAAATGATGACAAGATCATAGAGAAAGTAAGCATTCTTCATATCTAAGCACATTTTGGATTATAGAAACGAAAATGATGAAGAACACAATTTAGTTTCTATAATATGAATAAAACCAATATCCCACAAGAAAATAACTTAAATCCAACAACAGGGATTTATGCAAATATGTAGTATCCTCCTGTTTAGTGGTTGAAAACGTCTTAAAAGCAAAGGATTCGAGCAACTTCACTTGCAATATGGCGCAACGTAGCAAGATTCAAATTCAGGGGGTTTGGGTGTGTTTTAGGTATATATAAAAAGTAAAAATATATTGTAGTATTAATTTCGTGGTTGGGCATCTGTTATTTTTTTTTTCTTTTTATATCAAGGAGTCTTATTTGTTTCATTTTTAGTTTCCCCGGTCTTTGGAGGGAACCTTAGGTGGTTGGGTGAGTACATATTCATGTTATTGATTGTTAGGCACATTTAAGGAAGCCCTAAATGCAAGTTTGTTAATTTGTAGTGTGGTTGTAAAATTGTAATTTGATCTATTTCTTGTATTGCACTCCTTCTTCTTGATTGATCTACAATATAATTTTTTGAATGTTCCTTCTTATAGATTTGATTTGATTTGATTTATTTTTATAAATAAAGATTTGATTATAATTATTTATGAAAGTTTAATATTTTACCTCCTCTAAACTAAAGAATTACACCATAATTATAACCATTATTAAAACCAAATTACAATTCCTCCAAATTCCATCAATTTCGTTGTAGTGTTGAGTTCGGTATTTCATTTTGATCATCTATTTTCTTGTTTTGTTTATCAATTCTCATTAACTAATTAATTTCATTCAAGCAATTTTTTCATTTTTTCAAGTTGGTTTTGAAGTTGTCTGTAGTTTGTATTTAGTCTTACATTGCTCAGGTTTCAAGTTGTTGAGTGTATAAATATACTTGAGTACATTCATCATGCAGACTAGTTTTTAGGATGAGATCCAAACCTATTTAGTATGGTATTAGAATCGGGTTAATGATTGCAATGTGAGAATTGGACTCAGACCTACGTTAGGCGTGGGGAGTAAGTGTTGAAGTTGGTTTTAAACCTTGTTTGTGTCAATTGGATGGAAATGACTAATTTAAACTACATAAAATTAGAGCATCAATATGGCACTTTTTTTATTTATTTATTAAGGAACTAAAATAACCGTAAAATTAAGTTAAAGGGACAAAAAGAAAACTAAGCCAATTCTTTGCACACATTACGAAAATAAAAAATAAAAAAACAAATTTTAATATTCCAATGTATCATTTTATTTGAGTTTATTGATAATCTGTCAAAGAAAAAGGAGAGTTTATTGACATTAAAAGGTTTAAAGCCGAAAAATATTATTATAGGTAAAATTAGGTACGCCCCTTAATGAAACAAAACATAATTGAGGTAGATGGGAAGGATCCAACGTTAAAAATGGTCCATGAAAAATTAATAGTTGTCATTATTTACTCTTATGAATCCATAAAAGAGTTCTCCTTTGTTAGCTGGCATGATAAATTGGAACCTAAGAAAAACCACCTATAATCCTATATTGAGGAAACAATTTTATATAATGGCACAATTAGTATGTTTGACAAAGTCATAATTTCTTTTCCTAACCATGGCCTTTGAAGAACAATGAAACATTGCCAATGTGGCAAAAATTCTTTCAAGCCAAAGTTCATAGGATCAATTTTGTTTTTATGATGGGTAAAGGTTTGAATTGAAAACATCTAGAATTGATTTTGAATTATAAGCTCCTTATGTGTCCAAAGGTTACATTGATTTGAAAAGGTGATGCAAGAACTTTGTAATTTTGTAAATGTGGTTTTGGCCAGATCAAATATTTAGGGGGTGGAAAATGAGCTTTTTTGCATGTTGTAAATCACAAGAGAAGAACACCAAGAACACATTGAAGAAAAGCATTAAGGACTATCATAACATTTGTTCTAAATCTGGTAATTTTTTACCCTTCAATGTTAATCTTCCTAATTGTCCCACCTATTTAATTACTTTTTTCTTTTTTCAATTGTGAGGTTCTGAATTTCTGCTTTCACATCAAATATAGTATTCATTTTCATTTTATTTTTTTTGCAAAGGGTATTGATTTTCATGTTATAGAGGTTCAATTTAATGTCTAATGTCTAGAGATCAATGTTGTTTTCTTTATGCAATGTTAACACATCAATGTTAAAGAGGTTCAATTTAATTAAGCTAATGATCTTTTACTTTTTACCTCAATTGTAGTCTCCTTAATTGTAGAACTTTATATTGTAGATGGTGGCAAAAGGAAGTACATAGCAGAGGAAGAAAATACCAGAAAAGGAAAAGGAAATATTACCTCTAAGATATTTTCTTACCATGAGCTATGTGTTGCAACTAAGAATTTTCACATCAACAATATGATTGGTGAAGGAGGCTTTGGGAGAGTTTACAAAGGGCGCATTAAAAGCATAAATAATAAGGTATAATATTACTTATACTAGGAGTTATTTCAGTATTATGTAAACAAAGTAAGTTATTCCGTTTGTAAGCAATGTTTTAAAAATTGAACCGAATTGAACATCAAACCGGCGAGACCTCTGGATCATATTCCAACCGTCTTAAACTGTTTGAATGGGGATAAAACCTTGATCGAAGCGCCAATTCAAGGTTCAACCGGTTAAACCATCTTGTTCAATTTTTAAAACGCATATAGTAAGCGAACTTGTCAATGTTGTGTTACTTATACTATATGCAGGTTGTTGCTGTAAAGAAACTTAACAAGGATGGATTTCAAGGAAGCAGGGAATTTCTTGCAGAGGTTATGATTTTGAGTTTCTTGCACCACTCTAACCTTGTCAATTTGGTAGGGTATTGTGCAGAAGGTGATCAAAGGATTTTGGTATATGAGTATATGGCGAATGGTTCGTTAGAAGATCACCTTTTTGGTAAGAAAATGCACATCTTGCAAAATGTTTTCTTGCCTGAAAATCTTAAATCAACCAATTCCAGTATCAAAATTGTATAGTACAAATATGGCCACAAAATAAATCACATTTTATAGCTTCTTAAATTTCTCATAGCTGTTTTGTTTACCTTTACATTTGTGTGACAACCAATCATACATGAAATTTATAAAAAATAATAATATCTGTAACATCAAAATAAATTGAAAAATGAAGGTCTATATCTTTCACAGTATAATCACATGTAAGATTTCACCATAAAATGCTCCCTTTCTAATAAAACTTGTTAAATGTTAGCTGACCAACTAAAGAAAAATGATTTTCAGAGTTACCTCCGGGCAAAAAGCCTTTGGATTGGCACACTAGAATGAAAATTGCAGAAGGTGCGGCGAAAGGACTTGAATACTTACACGCAGAAGCAAAGCCACCGGTGATATATCGTGATTTCAAAGCATCTAACATACTATTAGATGAAAACTTCAATCCAAAACTCTCTGATTTTGGACTTGCAAAGCTTGGTCCCACCGGCGATAAAACACATGTGTCCACTAGGGTGATGGGAACTTATGGCTATTGTGCACCTGAGTATGCCTCAACAGGTCAATTGACTACAAGGTCAGATGTTTATAGCTTTGGAGTGGTGTTTCTAGAGATGATTACAGGGAGAAGAGTACTTGATTCTTCAAGATCATCTGAAGAAGAAAATTTGGTCATTTGGGTATGTCATGTAACCTTTTTCTGTGTCTAAAAGCATATTTTTCTCTTGCATAAACTACAATGTTTTACAAGTTAATTAAGGCAAATAGTAACAAGCGCGTTAAGGGCACAAGTAAGTACATGTTTGAATTTGCGGTGAGTTTGGCCAAACTGTGATTTTACAGAAGCTACTTTTTGGAGCTTCAAAACTACGGTGTCACCATGATTTTGTCAAATTCAACGTAATTTCAAACACACACTTAAAGAATAAAAAATAGAAATAATATTTAAAAGTAGTGTATTTTCTCAAGCATCGGTGACCGTTCGATTAAGATCGAACAATCTTGATTTAAGCACAATATTTTTAGAATTATTAATTAAAAAATGAATTTTCTTTTTTTAAGATGTGTGATCTTGATCACACAATCACAAATATCATGATCGAGTGGAATCCATTTTCTCAAATGTTGGATCACTGACATTCATAACATTTTTTGTTTTCAGGCACTACCACTACTCAAAAACAAAAGAAAATATACATCAATGGTTGATCCATTGCTAAAAGGGAACTACCCAATGAGGGGTCTATTCCAAGCACTAGCAATTGCAGCAATGTGTCTATTGGAGGATGCTAATGCTCGACCTTTGATTGGTGATGTAGTTACAGCTCTTGAAGTTTTAGCAATGAGGCATGTACAAGTGGGTAAACAAAAACATACAAAAGAAACTTCTATTGAGAAAGGAGAATGCAGTTAACAAATGAATTTCATAGAGTAGAGGTCTTAAAGGGATAGTGGATGAAAAGGCAAATGTTAAGTGTTGTGATGTATTTATTTTACTACATTTTGTTGTGTTGCCAATAGTGTGTCATTTTGAAGATCAAAACCACTACCATATTTTTCTATGTTCAATGTTTATTCTTTTTAGTAGTATTAGATTAGATTAGATTTTGATGATAAAAATATGATTTCTATCTAGATGATGATGGCAAGTGATGCTTCCATAACATGCATGGACAAAAAGCAAAACAAAACTGGAAAAAAAAAAGTTCACATTGTCTAAAACAAGTTCAACCATTGCATTCTTAATTATATTGTCACTCTAACATAATGAAAGCTATGTTTATCTCGTTCTCCTTTTTTTTATATTGGAAGCCCTGTCTTATGATATACCTTTATCATAGTTCATCAATAATAAATTGATAGTGTAATTTACAAATTCAAACAATTTGTGGGGTTCATAGTTCAATTATTACAAAATCCACATCAAATCATTGAACATATTCAATTTATAGATTGAAAAATGTAATACAATGATTCCTAGGGGATGAATACTAAAATGAGTGACAAATTTACCGGTCATGTTAACCAGTGTCTCCAAAGCACTAATTAAACAAACAAAAAAGACAAATTTTGCATTAAAATGAACATCTTTTATACTTCTAAGAGTTTGCTACACTTCTTTCAAAAAAGTTTTTTTTATCATATTTACTTCCTTAACTAGTGTCATAATTATTTCATCTCCTCGCCATGATTTGAGAAAATGAAAGAAGAATACTCATCTGACTCCACTAATGCTTCAATATAATGTTGTGTATCTTTGTGCACATCTTATTATCTCGTTATAAAATTAAATTGTAGTCCATCGAAATAGAGGTTGATCATAGAAAATATGAGAGAAAGAAAGAAGAATGAGAAAAATTAAATTAAGATGAGAGAGAAGAACAACAGACGAAGTGAAAGGTATGAGATTGAGAGAGACCAGAGGGTGTGAGTTTAGAGAGTGAAAAATGTTGGTAAAATTAACCTTTTAAAAATATCAAATTAGTGTTTTCCTTCCAAAAAAAAGCAAATTAGTGTTTCAAAATAGTCAACTAACTCAAATTATTTTAGGTAGAATGGTTTCTATCAATAACAAAATTGTTAAGTAGGACGCCGTGACCAGGTTTTGAACTACAATTCCTTCATTTATATGTATAAGTTTATCACTACCAAAAAAAAATATGTGTAAGTTTGTAATAACTTTGTTCCTTTGTCTATTTAAAAAAAATCTTTTCGTTCTTCAAAAAAAGATCTTTATCTTATGACATTAATACGACATCCACATAAATGTCACTTACTTTACAATATGGAATTTACCTAACTAATTAGTGATTCACTTTTTTTTTAGGCAAAAAGGATAAATATATTAAATAAAATAAAAGATACAGAGACTGTGGGACATTAAACCTGACCCAATTACAACCAAAACGGAAATACATCGTGAAAATACAAATTGGGTTGACCAGCCCTAATCAATTTTAACAAAATAAACACTCATCACGGGCGCAACCCAGTGAACCCGCGTACGGGCGCAAAACTAGATTACAAAAAAGATGAAGAGTGAGCATCTGTTCAGATCAAAAGGGTTAAGAGTTGGCAAATAGATCGACCGTCAACATGATATCAAGGTCCACGTACCAGCATCATCCTGAACAAAACAACAAGCAAAATAGCTCTTTTGAGCATAACGGTACCGAAGAGAAAGGAGTCTTGACGCCTTGAGACCTGCAGATCTCAACAGACCTGAAATATCATAGAATCAAGCTGATAAGTGTCAAAAAGGAGTTAAATAAACTGTATATTTTAGGCACTTTGATTACTTGGTTTGCAAGTTATCCTGCGAAAAGCTCAAAAATACTGAAGAATCATTCGATTATGCTTTTCACATCTAACGCCAACTCTTTGTAGGAAAATACACGCCTGGACACTCTAGAAGCAAGAAAACATGAAGAAATGCAAAGGACAACTTTTTGAAGATCAAAGGAACAAAATAGGCAGA
>Ga0228710_1002753_pt1 | contig 27892 bp, 15 predicted proteins | sample MedpolnodulmetaG_FD_177995 | JGI IMG/M metagenome (GOLD analysis project Ga0228710, IMG submission 177995) | Root nodule microbial communities from Medicago polymorpha collected in Santa Monica, California, United States - pink nodules | ecosystem: Host-associated > Plants > Roots > Nodule... | reverse complement strand
ATCTCCCTAACGAATTCGGATTATATCTACCTGATTTTGTAATTGAGCATCCCGTAGATATCTTCCTAACAAGTTCGGTATATATCTACCATATGTTGTATAAAGGGCAAATTCGGTATTTTAGGGGGCCTTTGGAGATTTTAGGGGGGCTTAAAAAGCAATCACCTAGTTTAGAATAAAAGGAAAAAAATGAGGAGCGCTATATCACTATTTTTTTTAAGGAAGCTATATCACTATTTTTTAGTATCATTCAATATTAAATTCATACAGTGGAGATCATATAACTCATGTATTTGAAAGAATTAGAATATAAAAAGTGGCAAGTTTTTAAAAAAAATGGTGATGAGGTTTTTTTGAGGTGCCATATAGTTAGACACAAAACAAGCTTAAGCATGCAAGTTCTACTCAAATTTTTAATCATTCCTCCCAATCACTAGACGATTTTTTTTTAATTAAGTTTGATTTTTTACTTTAGGGATTAGATTGTATGTTAAAATCTTGTTAAGACCAATAGGGGGTTGTTGATGAGAAACCACAAAATTGGGTCTTAAATTAGAAGAATGAAGAAAAAGGCAAGTTGAGAAACTAAAATCAAATGTTAAGTTGCTGTTAGAATTGACGTACATGCAAAGATTAACCATTGGTGTGAGCATCAACGTGACAACCTATAGAATTTGTTAGTGTGAATTATATGTTGGGCAGACATTTGATGAAAATGTATGCTAGAAATTGAATGACCGAACCATTTTTTTTTTTGAAGGATTTGTTGTATCTTTGTGTTAACTCCTTCTAAACCTTAATTATTATTAGCATTTGATTGGTATTGGTTAGAGTAATGACCAAAGGTAGTATTACTAATTACTCAATTTAGTATTTGGCCGGTACTAAATTGAGTGTTTTTAAATAGTGGAAAAAAAAATGGAATGTGAGAGATAAAGTGAAAAAAAACGGAGAGATAGATATAGAGATGGAAATAGATAGATAGATATATAGAGGTGGCGGAGGGAAGAAAAAAAAGATTAAAAACGATGTTTGTTATAAAAATTAAAAAGAAATCAAACAAAGAATATTTTGTGAAATAACATACGAAGTTTAACTTTTTTTTAAGGAAAAATACAAAGTTTAACTTATTTTGAAACAACAACCCTTTTTGTTTTAAACAATAACCCTCATTTAGATTACATGTGGATTAGTTAAATTAGGGTAGTTTAATAATTTATCTTGCATTTAGTTTTTGAGGGAATTTATATATCTTGCTTCTTATTATCCATTTTTAATTAAGCAAATATTGCGTCAAAAAATAATAATTAAACAAACATAGTACAATATCAAACCATCACCAACACATAAAATTAATTCAACAAAAAAACACAAAAAAATTAATTAATTGATTAATTAATTATATAAGAGAGAAAATCTCATGTATAAACTCATGGTGTTGTTGAACAAAGTTACATATGAGTACTAAACTTTAACTTTGATCCAAATCCATGACCGCAGAAAAAACTACCGGATTACATAGGTCCAAGTGAATAAGGAACACCAGACTTCACAATCCAAGTATCACGTGCAGTTGCATTAACAATCTCGAAGAATTTACCAGGGTAATATTCAGCTGCTACATTTGAAGTTAAAACCTTAACACCATACCATTTAACTCTTAAATTTGTGTCAGCACCAGGACCTTTATTATTGTACTCATAATAAGTACATGTTTCCTTAAAAGCACTTCCCATCCATGGCATGTAACCTTCAGGTACAAAAATAGCATCAATGGTTGAGTCCATTATGACAACTTTGGAATATTGCTTCCATGGTCTTCCTAGGTAAGATACTTTCGGTGTTACCGATGTTAGCGCTGGTTCACCTGTTTTGAAAATACGAAAAAAAGAAATTATTATTAATAACGGTGACAATCAAATTTTAATTTTAATTTTTTTTTGTTTAATAGTGGTTCACCTGTGAAGTGAGAACTTTGGAAAACGAGAGCACTTGCGCTGTTTTGTTTTTCTCTTCCACCTGCGGTTACTAGACATTGTTGGCCTTTTGCTGGTACTCTACAAACTAGTTTGCAATTTTGGAAAACTCCGAAGGCGTCGCCAAAAACAAAGTCGATTGTGCCAGAGATGATGCAGTCACGGTAGAATTGGCGTTGGGATTGGACGTAGAGTGTGTCTTGGAAACCGTCCATTTGACAGTTGTGGAATATTGCTTGATCTGCTGTTACTCGGAGGGCAACTGCTTGGTGTTTATTCGTTCCTGCTGTGTTCTCGAAGCCGATATCCTTTGCCATGAAGTTTGCACCATTAACACCTGCAATGCATGCACAAACAAATTAATTAAACAAACTTATAGTATAAGTATTGTAATTAAGACGTGTAGTAGGGGATATAATATTGACTTAGTGGTTGAGATGAGAAAGTTAAAGAGCGAAGCCATAATGCAATCGAAGGTTCGATCATCGCTCCCTATATAATATTAACAATAATAATATTTTCCGCTAAAAAAACGACTAGGTATTAAAATATAAGGGAGTTCCTATAAAAATGAAGGTAAAAAACTTTTTTGCGTAAATTCTTCGGAACATACCGAACGTTGCAGTATTGTAAGTGTTGACACCATCGGCATAGTTGAGGCTACCAGTGAATATGGTCTTTGTAGGACCATCACCAATGACAGTAACATAATTCATTTCCTTAGCAACATTAACAGTCTCTTTATAAACACCAGCCTTAACATGGATCACAAAAGGTACTGCATTTGTAGGAGGAACAGTCTTAAGAGCATCAGTTAATGTCTTAAACTGTCCACTCCCATCTTGAGCCACAACAGCATTTGCTTGAACATTTCCACCAGCAAGAAGACGTCTGTGCCCGTCACTAACCCATGAAGGAATACCATCATCAGATAAAAGCCTTCTACTAACACTATATTGGGTTGTATCGAAACCCTTAAGTAAGATCGAAACAGCATCCATCATGTCAATGGCATTACTACTTAATTCCATAGAGGTTTTCAAAACCTTAGTCATTTTTTCACCAGCTTTTGTTGTTGTATTTGCAAAACCATCTAAACATGTTTGTTGATGAGAAAGTGTACCAGTTAACCAAACTTTGAGATCAAAAGCATATTCACTTAACTTATGGAAATCAAATTGGTCCAATGTACCAACAGATTTATGAATTCCATCAACGGCATAATCCAACACTTCATTGCAAATTTCCATTGCTTGTTTTGTCATGCTGTCTTTTGCCAATTCTTGATAAAGAGTTGAATTGTTTATGTGTTTCCGCAATTCCTCTGACGTTGCACTCAAAGCTGCTTTGATAAGCTCTTTCGTGTCGGTTGATGACGCGTTTTCAAGACTTTTGTGACATGTTTCTTTGTATTCTGTTGATTGACATAGCATATCAACATTTTTTTGTGAGTTAGAGATTTCTGCTTTTTGTTCTCCATCGTCACCCTTTGTTAAACTAACTGCGACGGCGCCTACCATAGCCACAAGAAGTATGCAAGATACACCAAGAAGTGCATACTTTTTCCCTTGGCCTTGGCCACCATTATTGTCATTTCCTCCCATATTTTATTAATAACAATTAATTTATCTAATAAACTATATTGTATTTTTTTCTTATAGCCCTTTTTTCTGGGCAGTGTTTTCAATTGCCCGGTAGGGAGGGCTATGTTTTGTTTCTCAATTTTATGAGATTGATTATAAATACATATGCATTGAAGTACTTGTAGCTACAAAAAACAAACAGGTTCCCTTGTGAAACGGAAAAATATTTGGAAAACCATTTGTTTTAACTCCTAAATTTGGATTACAACATTGCCTGAAGTTTAGTAATTGACTAATTTTGGCATTTAATTGTTAAGTGATGATTATAATGGGCTTACATTAGAGGATGTCCTTGAATTGTGGACTTAACACTAATTTTGTTCGTTGTCCTTGACCAATTTTTTTTTTTGGGTCAAGTAGCTTAGTGGCTAGAGAAATTCACCTTAAAGATGAATAAGTGGGGTGTCTGGGGTTCGAACCCCGGTCCCAGCACAAATTGTGCATTATCCCTTATCAAATGAGCTAAGCTCATGGGGACGTCCTTGACCAATGTTATTATAGGCACTTATGAATTAGTTAGAGTTAGTTATTCAATTAGTTAGTTTAGTTGAACCCTATCAATAAATTATTATGTATGTAAATCACTATCTTTTTTTCAATCTATATGATTTTTTATGAGATTTTACATCAATAACATATTTTTATAATCCATTTATCTCCTATAAGTATGTAGAGTAGGCCCAATATATTAAGTGGTCTAGAGAAAAAGGCTTTTTAAAATATATTTTTAACAAAATACGTATAACAAACATTTAATTTTGTAGAGTTGAAGAAGGTTTTAACCAATGACCAAGAGCTTTTGAGGTCTTTTCAATAACTAATTAAGCTATGCAAATGTCTATAATTTTTTTACCATATTATATATTTATACCCAAATTAAATTTTTCTGAGATTTTTTTAATGCAAATTTTGAGGCTAAAGTTCTTATTTGAGTTGCTCAGTGACTTTGAACAAAATAGAAAGACATATTTGATTCCTAATATTTTCCATATGGAGTTAAGAAACTCTAATGATATTGGAACACAAACTCGACAACAATACGACAACTACGTATTGTTCAGCCTATTGATACGACGGACAATATTTTTTTCTCAACTTTTGTTTTAAAAGAATATATTTTTTAAAAATATAGAGGAGGATTTTTGTAAATTCAGTTGTCTCATTAACAAAAAACATAGGGTGTTAATCATTTTTTTAACATAAATATCGTTAAACTCTTTGACTACTTCATTAACCACAAAAGTGTAAAACAATAATAACCACTTATTTTAAAAAGAATAAAAAAATGACAAAAGTACATAAATTTATATAAAATACTAGTGGTTAATATAAGTACATAGATTTATTTTACATAAATTAATCTATGGACTTCCGTGGTTTTATGAAACTTTTTTAAAATAAAAGGTTATTGCTTTGCACTTTTGTGGTTAACGAAGTAGTCAAAATAGTTATAGTGCATTTTATGTTAAAAAATGATTGACATCGTATAATTTTATGGTTAATGAAGTGGTGTACTGGATGATGATAAAAACTCAATTTTTTGTTAGAACACAACTTGTTAAGGAATGAGTGTATTTTCTTAGGATTTGTGCTAAATATTTTGTCAACGGTTGAACATATTAAGAGAAATGATATATTGATAACCTTTTGATTGTCCAACATCGTATATCTATACTGTATAGATATTATATCATTTTTTAATTAGTTGTTTCTTTCTCTAATGGTCACATCAATAGTTATAATTGATGTATTTTTATTCTAGTTGTTCAAAAGTTGTTGATTTTTAAATGTTCATATATGATTGCTCCATATTAAAGTACTATCAAGATAATGATTTTAACAAGAGTCAATGAGTGTTGCCTCTTAGGATTTATACTTACAAGAATGTTCCAAAAAAACAAATTTTAACATCAACATTGTATTGTTCCTTAATACACTTTTTTTCTGCGTAAAAACAAAAAAAATGTGGCATGCACTCTCTCTCGCTCCCCCTTTTCTACGCCATTTTCTCTCTTTCTTCAACTCTCCCATTACTTTTCTCTTACATTTCCACTCTTTCTTCTTTCTCATTCACTCTGCCTGAGATCTAATTGAGCAAATGAGATGAACTTTTGGGGGGTGATGGAGATGGTTTGACATTGGTAAGAGGAGAATAGCTATGAATCATGTCTACTACATCAATGAAGGAGAATGGCATTAGAGTTGTTGGGGGAGTCTGGGTTCACATGAGAAACAATGGGCCCAATGCTCTAGAACTATAAGAGAGGGAGGTACCAAATCTTCACCCAAAAATTTAAGTCATTAGATTAATGTGTCACCTTTCATATAAAACGAACATTTTATCTTATTCAAAAACGATGTGAAACTTAACCACTCATACTTTTAAACCCAACAATCACCACCACAAATGTTAGTTATCCCCTCTTATAACAGGATCCAACACACGATCCACTCCTACTCCCTAACCTAGTCGAATCAGGGGCTGTTATACCACTTGTTGATGGGGGAATTAGGGGGTCACAGGAGAAACAACAGGTCCAATGCTTCATGACCACAAGAGATGAAAATGGCACATCTTCACTCAAAACCTTAAAACATTAGATTAATGAGTCACCTCTCTTAAAAATCCAATGTTTCATCCATTCATAGGTGATATGAGACTTAACCACTCACAATGTTGATCCATGATGCTCGGTTTAGCAAGTGTACTAAATTCTCGTCAAGTAGTAAAATTTAGGCTAAATTATATATTCAGTCCCTTAACTATTTACGAGGTTTCTAGATATCCTCCTCGTGTTCATGTGCTCATTGGTGTTCAAATTGGAAACTCGGTGCAATTTTACAGAATTTCACCGTGTTCATCATCATCTTCATAACTTTTGAAGGTTTATGCAGAATTTTAGTTCAATTTTATGTGTTATTGTTGTTTGAAGATTTATGGGTTTAAGTTTTGGGTTTAAATTTGTGTTAATTTTGGATGATGATGTGGATACTTAATTTTTTAGTGTTTTTTTTTTTGGATCAGATGATGAAGTGATGAATTTTTCTGGGTTTGGTGATGAAGATGATGAATTTTCTTGGATTGAGGATGAAGATGATGAATGTTACCTTTTTTTTTTCTTTCACAAAAGTTAATAGAAAGAATTTATTTGGTTGATAGAGGTTAGTTAAGGGACCAAAAGTAACGAAAATTAATTATGTGACCATTTTTTTTTCCAGACAACTGGAGAAGAAAAAATCAAAAATTATGTGACCATATGAAACCTCATAAATAGTTAAGGGGCTGGATATGTAACTTAGCCTAAAATTTATATAAGTTCGTATCTGCAAGGATTGTGAAATGGGCGACAAGCTTAGGTGAGTCCAATACCTTTGAAGGTTTTAATGAGTGACAAACTATTGTCACAAAGGCGGTAGAATATGTTTAAAGCTATTACAGATTGAACGATTATGGGTCAGGTCGCAAAGCTAGGGTTACTCGATCAATTTATTTTACATCCTCTAACGCATAAACAACATTAAGAATAAATCATAATCGAATAAAACCAAACGTAGCAATTGTATTCAAAGGGAACTCAACATGTTACATTGTTCAAGCAGTCACAAAGAAGGTCATCTACATGACCTAACCTAGGAAATTAGCTATCATGATATCTAAACATAAACAAAAGAATATGTAAAACAATACATGAATCATGATCACCATGGGTCGATTCCTCGCCTCCATAATGCGTCAGATCGTTGGTAGCCTTCACAAATCATGATTTTACTTGTTTCTTCTCGCCAAAGCGTGTTTTTCAAGTGAGGCAAGACCTCTTTATTTATAGGCAAGCGTTTTTCAATATTTTTGGAATAGTCTGTGTGTGACGCGCATCGCCTTGTGCTCATCACACATGAGGCAGTGATTGAACACCTTCAAATCTTTCACAAGGTGCGCGATGCACAGATCAATGCATGCATCACACATCTACCAGTAGTTGTACACATGATCTTCCTTCGTGAATACACGATGCACAACTCCTAGCACACATCGTGCATGAGGCAATAGTTGTCCTTTCATCAATTCTTCATTACTTTTCTCATTTCTCCTTACCGAAACGTTTGTGGTGACTATGCCCCAAAAAAATTACTTGATTAGTCTTGTAAAAGCATAGCACGATCACAAAGTTGTCTGATTTGGGTGACTTGATGTGATTCAAGGCCTTGTGCTTCGAATCATTCTCTCATGCTCATCCATTGAATAATTTGCATACACTCGACTAAACACAATTGAGAACTTGCTAAAAAGACTCTAAAATAACACATAAATGATGCTAAAAATACTATATGACTGACCGCCATCAGTCCACACCTTAGACATTTTGAGTAAAAACTACCAAGATGACCAAATTGACTAATGAAAGCTTAGTTGAAACGCCAAAAAGAATGTTCAAATACGCGAGCAGTGTGACACTCAAAATCCAATATCAAAATATGTACCAACATACAAGAGTTGGGAGTAAAAGTGCACAATAGTTATAGAATTATTAAACAAATATAAACTGATCAGATTTTATTTGAAATGGGTCTCACACATGTGCTTGAAGATTCACAGGTTGAACAAGAAACATATACAAGTCTTCATTTACTCAACTATTAATTTTACAAGCCCCTCTTATGACAATGGTTTAAACAATGAGGTGTCCATGGTTCAATTGATTGATGCAGTATTACAGTCTTTTTTATTTGCATAATTACTTCCTGGTTTTCTTCAATAACCAGTCTCCTACATGAATCTTCAATGCAGCTACCGTGAGAAGTGGAATGAAGATGATAGTGAAAGTATCCCAACCAAAAGAATCACTTGAAGCCAAATATTACCTGTTACAAGAAAATAATATTTAGGTGATGAAGGAAATTCATGTATCAAAAGCATTAATTTATCATTTATCGTTTGGAGGGTTTATATGAAATCTTCAAATTTAATCACCATATCATAAGCACCAAGTGATCATAGACATTTTAAAGAGTCTGAACCTAATCTTTATAACAAACGAGTAAGGTCGAGCTGAACTTTCAATGGGCCAGATCATAAGTCCCTTACGAGTGACTTGACTTATTCCTACCATTATCAACGACATATAAAGAGAAATAATATTTGTACAGCTACTTTGTGACAAGTCTCTCTCATACTCATATTGTGTTTTTACTTTCTCTCTATTGCTTTGCTTTTCGTGCTAATACCTACATTACTTTGTATATCTTTAGTTGTACTATAAATTGTTTAAAAAATGGTTTTTCAAATAACATATCTCCATACAAATATCTAAATGTGTTACTGGCCAAAGTTATGAGTATTATCCTTAACTTTACCTTTGTTAACCAAACCACTACTCTTTCCAGCTGCAGCTGGACCTTCAGCTTCAGCTCCAGCTCCAGCTCCAGTTACAGTTCCCTGACCTGGAGTAGCCCCTTGGTTACTTGTAGCATCCAAAGCAGCAAGTGAATAAGGAACTCCAGACTTCACAATCCAAGTATCACGATCGGTTGCATTCGCAATCTCAAAGAATTTACCGGGATAAAAAGCAGCTGCTTCAGTTGAAGATATACTCTTAACACCAGGCCATTTAACTCTTTTTGATGTGTCAGCACCAGGACCTTTATTATTATACTCAAAAAATGTACATGTATCTTTAAAAGCACTTCCCATCCATGGCATGTAACCTTCAGGATCAAAAATGTCATCAATGATTGAATCCATAATAACAACTTTGGAATATGACTTCCATGGTCTTCCTAGGTAAGCTATTTTGGGGTCTATCTTTGCTACTTCTGGTTCACCTGTTTAAAAATTCGGAGAAACGAAAAATTATTATTAATAACAGTGACACTAAATTTTAGAAATTTTTATGTTTTGTTTTTAAGTTTTAGTGCACCTGTGAAGTGACAACTTTGGAAAACAAAGCCACTTGAGCTGTCGGATTTGGATCTTCCGTCGGCGGCTACAAAACATTGTTGTTCTTCTAATGGTTTTCTTACGACTAGCTTGCAGTTTTGGAACACTGCAAAGGCGTCACCGTAGACCATGTCGATTGTGCCAGAGATGCTGCAGTCACGGTAGAATTGGCGTTGGGATTCGGCGAAGAGTGTTGCTTGGTAACCGTCTATTTGGCAGTTGTAGAAGATTGCTTTGTCTGCTGTAACTCGGAGTGCAACTGCTTGATGTTTGTCTGGTCCTGCTGTGTTTTCGATGCTGATATCCTTTGCCATGAAGTTTTCACCATTAACACCTGCAATTCATATCCAAATTAATAAAATAGGGTTGGTAGTAATGGTGGTTGTGATCGCTATTCTTGATATTGAGGAGAATAGCGGTCAACTCCAACAATAAGACCTTAATCATGTTGCGTTATGATTTTGGCAACATAAAGAATCATTATGTCGCAATCTAGATTATCGTCGCCATTTATTTAAAAGTCTATGACAGACCACCTTGATATTGACGTTGACTATCGAAAGTAAAAGTTTATAGTTTTTCTTGTAACATCTTAGACTATGACTTGATCGGTGCAAGTTTGACATAAACAAAAAACATATGTATGTGTCAAAATTGATTAAATCGATTGTTTATCCTTTTTTTTGTCAAACGAACACCCATCAAGTCACCATTTCAGCCTTGGTGATGAATTAGATATGAATTATGAATTTCTATTTCTAAAAAACATCGTCAATTAATGTAAATGTTTTGGTCAATTTTTAGGTAAACGTACTCCATGGTGAACCACATATCAAAGTGATTCGCGGTTAATTTTTTTTCTTGAAAATTCGGTATTCGATTTAAGAACTGACTAATTCGGATTCACCTTTAACTAACCTCCCAATGTAATAAAAATTGAAAGAAAAAAAATTAGCATGAATTGTTTGCTACTTACCAAAGGTTGCAGTGTTGTAAGGTAGGAGACCATCAGCATAATTGAGGCTACCAGTGAATTTGGTCTTTGCAGGACCATCACCAATGATGGTAACAAAAGCCATATCCTTAGGCACATTAACAGTCTCGTTATAAACACCAGCCTTAACATAAATCACAAAATTTTGTGCATTATTGGCAGGAACAGTCTTAATAGCATCCGTTAATGTCTTAAACTGTCCACTTCCATCTTGAGCCACAACAACATTAGGTTTAACAGTTGCTTCGGCAAGAAGTCGTCTTTGCCCTTCGCTAACCCATGAAGGATAACCATTATCAAGTGACAAAAGCCTCCTTTTAGCATTAGTTAAATCATAAACAGCATCAATCATGTCAATAGCATTACTACTTAATTGGATAGAAGTGTTCAAAGCCCTAGCCATTGTTTCACCGGCTTTTGTTGTTGTGTTTGCAAAACCATCCAAACATGTTTGTTGATGTGAAAGTGTACCAGTTAACCAAACTTTGAGATCATAAGAATATTCATGTATCTTATTGATATCAAATTTATCCACTGTACCAACAGATTTATGAATTCCATCGACAGCATAATCCAAAACTTCATTGCAAACTTCCATTGCTTGTTTTGTCATCTTGTCTTGTCCTAATTCTTGAATAAGAGATGAACTGTTTATATGTTTCAATAACTCCTCTGATGTTGCAGTGAAAGCTGCTTTGATAAGGTCTTTCACTCCAGCCGTTTCTGCCGGTGCTTTTGCAAGACTTTGGTGACATGTTTGTTGATATTGTGTTGATTCACATAACATCTGAAAGTTTTTAGGTTGTCCTTGTTGTGCATCAGCGACGGTGGCGACCATAGCTATAAGAAGTATGGAAGAAACACCAACAAGTGCAAACCTTTTACTTTGGTCACGACCACCATTATCACGTGTTCCTCCCATATTTCAAAATGCCCTATCAAGAGGGCTAACTCTTACTCTAAGTTCTCAATTTGTGACATTGATTCTATATATTCACATGTATAGAACTAATTTCACCACAAAGTGTATGTTAATTACCTTGTCAAACGGAAAAATAGTTGGGAATCTGTTACGAAAAATCGTGTTATTGTAATACCTAACTCCTAAACTTGGTTTATAACATTAGCTAAAATTAGTAACTGGCCAATTTTGGCATTTAATTGTTAAGTAATGTGATAATTATAATTGATTAGAGGATGCCATTGAATCGTGGAATTGAACACTAATATATGTTTACACGTGCGTGCGTGCATGCATAGTCTTTGCCGTTTGTTGTTGTTACATGGTCATGGTCCTCATGGATATGTTACGTTAGGTATTTGAGTTGTTTTTTTGTTACTCCTTAAATGATCAGTGTTATGTGCATATTCCTAGTAAATGTGTTCCACTTTCAACAGAAATTTGAATCTTAATTCGCCACGTTGTGAGAGTGTAATCCTTTTCGCTAAACCCAACCCCGTTAGTACTGGTGTATGGATTATTATTAACTTTAACTATAAAATCCTATAATTAATTAAATTAAGAAATCGACCCACTTTAGAAATTGTCCTTACATACGATGCCAACTAAACCACTTCCAATCATTCTACTTACAAAGATCTACTTAATTCTCAGGCTTGCGATGATTATGAAGATGACTTTAGTACAACGGTACCATAAAAAATTAACTGATTTCGGATGGATATTATTTTAAGACAGATTACCAAATCAGGTGGAGTTATGGAAAGAGGTGTAGTTCTAGATGTGCACCAACAAAGTTGTGTACTTTGTTTTAGAGAAATTGAAACAGCTAGTCATTTATTTGCAAGCTGTCCAAAGACTAGAGTAATACAAGGAGCTTATCTTTAACAGGATAGATTGGAACACGAGGTGGAAAGATGAATTGGTTGATAATTTTTTACTCTTACAAAGAGGTTTGCAAAGGGAAGAATGGTAGGAAGGTTTCTCATCTGATTTGGCTAGCTACAATGTGGTTGATAGGACTAAACAAATAGCACGATCTTGGTTTAGCTGTAGAGAAGGACGAAATAAGAATCTTGTTTATGCTAACTGGTAGGCTAATATACTTTGCTTATGCATAAAAAATTTCTTCTTGGGTTGCCCTTTCAAATTGAAATTTAGAAAATGGTGGAAATAACTTCACAAGAAATTGTTTCATGAAAGTAAAAAAGTTATTATAAAATAAATTTTTTATTATTAAGAGGTAATTTAGGAATGACATCGTTAAATAGAGTAAAAAGTAGTTAAACTTGCTTATATTTGATATCACCAAATGTGTATTTTTTTCCGCTTATATTTAAGACAGGTAAGTTTTCAAAATTAAACGAGTGACATACCAAGAATATGCAATGAAAAAGCTTATTTTGATCAAAAACTCTTGCACATTACATAATGCTTCCAAAAAGCATTTCAGAACACTGCTATTGTGATATAGCTTTTTTTTTTCCTTGGAACACTTTATTAGTGGGGTTGTGAATTCCCCTTCATGAGCTTTTATTTGGTGACATTCTATTTGTTCTCAAAGCTTGGCTCTTTGTATTTCTAATTCTAACTTGCCTATGGTACCCAAGTGGACTTCGTCCGGGCCGTCTGCGATTCTCAACGTCCTTGCAGCTGCCCACAGATGAGCCAGGACAGTGTCAGATGATACACCAGCTGCTCCATGCACTTGAATGGCCATGTCAAGTACCATCAATCCCATTTTTGGCGCAGCTACCTACACTCCAAGACCAGTCATAGTGATAATTTGAAAGAAAATTATCATGAGTGAAGTGACAGTAACAGAAGATTAGAACAAGAGTATACCTTAGCCATTGCAATAATCCCTCGAGCTTTTTTGTTTCCATACCGATCAAGCTGGTCCGCGGCTTCCAACACCAGCAACCTAGTCTTCTCTAGCTCGATTCGGCACTGAACAAATGATAGCTTAGTAGGCAAAGATCATATAAAAAGTGAAATTGAAAGATATTTTTATTTTTGACTTGCTCAACTCTAATACCTTGGCCAAATCTGAAACAAATGACCCATGTTGAGCAATCATTTTCCCAAAAGCTTTTCTACTAAGAGCTCTGTGAGCCATTAGTTGCATGCCTCGCTCGGCAGCGCCTATTAGTCTCATACAATGGTGCAGCCTTCCAGGACCTAACCTAGCCTGCAAATGCAAGTCGGCAAAAGATTAAAAATATGCTTTTTGGTACTTCAGCAAGTATCTCAAACAATACAAGATATACATCATTTGCATAAACATGTAACTCCTAGTAGAAAACATTCAAACTATCATTGATAAGTGATTGAACAGTCATTTAACTCTTTAAGCCATGGGAGAAATTGACAGATGAAAGTTGAAGCTGTTTTAGATTATTTGAAACATATTATATATCATATAAAATCATCTTAGAGTTGCTTAGCTTATCACTTAAGATTGATTGGTTTACATATTTTCCTTATAGATGAGGGGTTAAACTTTCAATCCTGATTGTATTTTGTTTACTTGAGATTGATTTACAGATTATCTGTATATGATATAAACTTTCAATCAAACGGTGAATTTCGTAAAATATGTATCCAATAAAAAGTTATTGAGTGTGTATGTAACATTTCCCAAGTGTTACACTGGTGTAATTTGGTATATCCTCTTCCTTATATATCATGACTTATTTCATTATTGAATTTGATTGATAGTCCAATATTAGTATAAACAAGGATTAATATTGTCGTTTTTTATAACATCAAACATTTCAATATGAATATAATTTAATTATTTTGAGTATTCCTTTTCCTATCTTTATTACTAAAATACAAATCCTACAACTTCAACAATTGAAATTTAATCCTACGAAATTTGGTTGTGGATAACTCCATTTGAGCCAACATCATGTCCTAATATTTAAAGTAAAAGAAATGTTTTTCAACTTACTTGAGCGATCTCGAATCCACGTCCTTCACCCATTAAGATATTTGTGACAGGCACACGAACATTCTCAAATACTACTTCTGCATGCCCATGAGGAGCATCATCAAAGCCAAACACCGTCAAAGGTCTCTTTATGTGAACACCAGGTGTCTGAGTATCCACTAAGATCATTGATTGTTGTTTATGCCTCGCTGCATTGAAGTCAGTTTTCCCCTGTGCCCATGTTCTTGATCAATCACTCTCTGATCTCTATTGAAATAAAATAGCATATTGACACTCAATGCAATAAATTTTAAACAAATATTTACCATGAGTATAAGAATTCTGCATCTTGGATCCATAGCACCACTAGTCCACCATTTTGTTCCATTTATAATATATGAATCTCCTTGCCTGTGAAAAGAGAAAAATTAAGAAAATAAGTAGTTCATCGCTTCATAAATGTCTATTTGCCTTCTATTGAGAAGCTAAACTCAACACCATTAAGGTTCTGTTTGGATAAACAGCTTAATGAAGCGCTTATAACATAAACACTTATCATATAAGTATTTATATATAAGCTATTTCTATAACAAGAGATAAAATACAGTCAAATACATTATTTTCATCAAAGCTATAAGCTGTTTTCATAAGTTATCCTGGAGAACTAATGAAAATAAGTTGAAAGCAACTTATAGACATGTCATAAGCTCTCTCAAATAGTCTCACAAGTGGTTCTGTCAGTAGATAAACTCAAACGATTCAATTAATACAGGCCCTAAATCAGCTCAATGGAAAGAACATGCACATGCATTGCTTCAAGATTATAGATAATTCTACCTTTTGATGGAACACTCAATATTGGTTGCATCAGAAGATGCAATTTGCGGTTCTGTCATAGCAAATCCAGACCTAATCTTCCCCTCAAGCAATGGAATAAGCCATTCTAGCATTTGTTCTTTATTTCCGTTGCGCAATAAAACCTAAAATGCAAGACTAATATTACACCCTTATCGAACAAAAATGTAATGATGATAGAGGAAGTGTTAAATCTGATTAACCTTGCAAACCGATAATATCATCTTACCTCCATGTTACCAGTGTCAGGCGCACCACAATTAAATATTTGTGGAGCCCAAAGAGAATGACCCATGAACTCACAAAGGTATCCATATTCGAGATTTGTTAGACCAGCCCCCAACAACAAGTCATTTGAATCACTAGAGAGATTATTATTGCTCCCATCAAACAGAATTTTTTTTGCCCTTGCAGCACTATCAACCTGCATAAAAGCAAACACACATTCACAAGATTTAGTCTAAAAACATAATACCACTACCAGAGAACATTTAGTATTTTGTTTCACATTATTATAAGTGGTATATTCTCCTTATAAGATTATCATGTTCTCTCTACCTATATTTTATTCTATCTTAATAAGCCCTACCATTTCAACCTATAAGTTAAAGTTTAGATTAGTTTCTAGCAAATAGCAACATCTTAGTTAACTTATGTCTATGGTTCTCCAGTTATGGAGAAGTCTTTACAAACTTATCGATGTTCATAGAAAAGTTAAATACATGAGCTTTTGAAAATTTGAGACGCAACGGCTAATTTCGACTCACACGGGAATTTGTTTAAAAACCGATGGTTATCGCAAGATTCTTTTAATAGGTCTTTTGATAGGATCATGGAGGCTAGAAAAATGAATCTTCTAGTTTATTCGAGAAGAGGATCTTTTAAGAATATTCTATTAGTTTGTTTGGTAGTATTGTTATTATGTGGTTGATGTACATGTCTTACCATGCGTATGCATCAACCTATATAAGCATTGTATTGTCCCATTAGAAAGAAATGAAGAAAAATGAATGAAAAGTAATTTTATTTTATCTTAGTTAGTTTTATTCTTCTTTATCTTTTAGCTTAGAACCCTAGTTTTATATTAGTTTGTTAGTGGTAGCTTCTGGTTCCTATCATCTTTTTCCATGCATGCTTCTTGAGAAGTTTCCGAACATACTTGTAATGATTCCACAATTTTGAAACTTCTACATAAGCATTATAATATCTCAATGTGAAACTCAAAGCTTGAGCAAAGATGTTTATTTATGTAACAATCTCATTGAAGTATAAACACATTCTAAAAGCACCACGTTTAGTTCATTCTCAGTGGCCCATAAATACTAATGTTGTTTCAGATTATCGAACATTTGAATAATAGTGTGAACTTAGGTCCCCTACGATGTAGCTTAGTGGTATGAGTTGGGATGCTGAATGAGTATTAAGAAGGAGGTCCAGGGTTCGACCCCTGCTGCTAACAAATTCCCTCTCCTCCTAAGAAACTAACCACTAACATTTTCTTATCCAAAAAAATAAAATAATAGTGTGTACGTTGAGAAGAGAACAGTGAAAACCCTTGTATACTAATAGCTAAGGTCTATGACGAAGAAATTAGTGCCTATTGTTAAATATTTTGGAGGAAGCTGTAATGTTTCAAAAACAGATGGAAAGATGTTAAAATCTTCTGAAACAACAAATTACAGATAAAATATATCGCAGAAGAGCAGAACATAGATACATACAGGAATCCATAAGTTCCACAAGCCTTCTTTCTTTGCTAACTCCTTCAATTTTTCCTCTGCTGGGTGAACAGTCCAACGTGCTTCTGATTGGGAAAGTTTATAAAACTCCTCTTCCATGGGGTATATGTGTTCCTCCATGAACTTAATTATTTTATTCCTTAGCACTAAAACCTTTTGACTAGGAGCAAACCTTCCCTCATTTGGGAGGTCCTGCACTAATTCTTTTGCATTTACACCTGATTTGTTAAAAGTTAAAATACCTCAGATATTATTGTAGTACTAATAATCGAATATGATTAGCTTCTGCTACAGCAATAAAATATATGTGACGCAATGTGAGAACCGATTAGTATAGCTACCTGAAGGAGGATGCTGAGGAAGCACAACTTTGCGTTCAATAAATTCCCAAGCAGCTTCGATGAGACCATTAGCAAGTACTTCTGTGTAACGAGCACGCTCACCACCAGATGCATTACCCTATATTGAACACAAAGAAGCCACATATAATTAAGAATATGTTTGGATTGCCTTATTTGAGCTTATCTATTGGCATAAACACTTGCGAGACTCTTCGAGAGAACTTATGAAAACAACTTATGACATGTCTATATGCCGATTTCAGCTTATTTTCAGGATAGCTAATGAAAATAGCTTATAGATTATATAAAAACAGTTTGACTTATTTTATCTTTTGTTATAGAAATAGTTTATACATAAGCATATGATAAGTCCGATTTGGGTGGGCTAGTTTAGCTTCTTCAAAAAAAAGAAGCATATGATAAGTGCTTAAATATTTTTTTTATATAAACAGAGCCTGAACCCCAAACTCAAATGACAATAGCATCTCTAACAAGTTGGGATACCTTAACCCATCTATTATACACTCCAGCATAAATTGAAGCGCCTCGGAAAAAAGAAAAGGCAACATAGAACTTCCATTCAGCAACAGGCCATTTTCTTCCCTGGCATCAAAAACTCATTGTTAGAATTCTTTAGTAGAGGAATTTTCTTCCAAATTGAAAATATAAAGTAACAGCACTTACTGCTAGAGAGCAATATTCAGCCAAAAACTCTGGTAGAGAAGGAATTCCCTGTGGCAATCCAGAACGTTCCATACCTTCTTGTACACTCTTTTCGCCAATATCTTTAACGTAACACTGTCAAGGAACAAAAAGCATGAATTACACTGTTAATTCAATTAATCAACAATTTATGTATCTATGACTCTACTTTAGGAACATTTTAACAAACTATAAAATATATGAAAATAATATCTTTATGCACAACGCAAATTACTACACAACGCAATGTAACAAATCCATCTTTATGCACCAAGATCTTGATTCAGAGCATTGAAATATAGTACATACCATACAGATATATGCAACATCACACATTTGGTTACCAAGGGTAGATAGTTCCCAGTCAAGTATGCCAATTACTCGATCCTGCAGCATAAACAAAACTTATCAGGCATAGGACCTGGATTCTAACTCCAAAATGCTAATCTTAACAGTGTCCAGACTCCAGAATATTATGCACATCGCAAAATAAATTTCGGTTTCTTTAGCATGATAGTTATGATACTCTAGTTTTGACCATTACCAGATAGAAAAATGTATGCATTAATATCAAAACAAAGAAAAAGGACTTAATTTTTCAACCAACGGAACTTTGGTAAAGTGTATAGTTTTACCGAATGAATCTTACCTCTGTGGGATGGAACACAAGATTGTCAATGCGAAAATCTCCATGAACCAAACCTGCTGTTGCTCCTGAAGAATCTTCAGAAGGGATATGATGTCGTAGCCAATCAATCAAAGCAAACATTTTCGGATTGCTTGCAGGTTTACCCTCACTGGTTGAGGAGACATATTGCTTAGCCCATCTCTCAATCTAAAATAAATAAACAATCCATTAAAGCTATCAAGTCGGTATCTGGTAAAATAAAATTATTTTGACCCTCACCTAACCCCTCTTTTGTAGCTTATATAAGTTCAATGCATTTGAGTTCAGCTTTTCTATAAATCCATACAGTGATACAAGGTTTATCAAGCAGTCAAATGGCACTTCTCCCTATCCTAATAAAATATATCTATTTGATAAGAAAAAAATCTTCTTCGAGACATAACCTTGACCGTAAACAATGAGACATATCTGAAAGAACTTACCTGTCTTTTGCAATAATCATTACGTCGCCCGTAATTTCCCAGACCGATGGAATCCACATTAGCAGAATGTAATGAAGCTAAGGTTTTAGCAGTTTCCCGATAAATTGCGCTCCTACTCTGTGGCGCCAGACCCTGACACATTCATTTAACACAATTCAACAACAAAACTAATGACAATCATGGTTTTCAATTGCGATCCACAGCCACAGCTGCAGCTGCAATTCAAAAGGATTTTGAGATCTCTGCAATGGCATTGCAACTGCAATTTTGACTGCATTTTAGGTTCCCAACAAAACTGCGACCACAACCACAATTTAAAACCATGATGACAATCCATTCCTGCAATCGATAATTTTAGTTTAGAACGTTAAAGATGCATATAAATAAACCATACTGGTAATTTGGGATCGATGAATATCCGTCCTTCCAAATACTCCATAATATAAAATGGTGTTCCAATAACAGTTGGATCATTGCACAAACAGAAAACTTTAGGAACTGGAACATTGGTATTATTGCCTAGAGCCTGGAGAACCTGTAAATTGAAGGACAAAAAAGAAAACAATCAATTTTCTTTCTCACTAACAGTCTAACACTGTTTCAAAGATCTATCAATTCAATGCAGACCTCTTCAGATTTTATCTACTGACATAAGCACTTCTAAGACTATTTGGAAGAGCTTATGAAAACAGCTTATGGCATGTCCATAAGTTCTTTTCAGCTTATTTCCACAAGCTCGTCAAAATAGTTTATGAAAATAGCATATAGCTTATATAAAAAAATCGACTTTATTTTACCTTTTGTTATAGAAATAGTTTATACGACAAACGCTTATTTATGTTATACGGGACTAATCAATTTGTTTATCCAAACATGTCTCATTCTATACCAACAACTTTTTCAAATCCAAAACTGGTTAACATTCAAAAATCATCACTGAATCATTCTAAACCTGAATCTCTTAATTTATACCATAAGAGATTAGGATTAAATATACAAACCTGAAACTCTCTTTCAACAGCATGAGCTGAAGCCAACAATTTCCCAGCAGGCTTTTTCCTAAGAACATATTTCTTGACAATGGATCCATTTGAACCAACTTCCATCAAGTATGTTGGATTAGATTGTCCATGTCCAAACTATATAACAATTCAAAAAAATCAAACACAAAAAGAATAAATTTTGATGCAAACGAAGATGACCCAGATGGATAAAAAATGCAAAAATGAATGAAAAATGGAACCTGGGAGAGATTGAAATGAGTTGGAGAAAGAGGGAAGCCAGAAACGTTGGAAGAACAATAATTGAGGAGAGAGTCATGGTTGAAATGGTGAGAGTCAGGTGAATTCCCCGCCATATCCAAATCCAAAATTGATCTATAACAGAGAGAGAAGAAGAAGATAGAGTTGGGGGGTGTAAGTAGCAGTGATGTGTGAAGACAATCAAATCAATCTAGGATCCGATGATGATTACAAAGATGTTTGTGTCTGTCTGGTTGAATTGATTTTTCAAACGTTTCCTTTACGTAATACTAATATAATATGATAGTAATTTATTTGGTCTTTGCCATTTTGGTCGTGATTGTAGGCAGGATAGTAATGACAGAGTTTTCATTTCAACACATATTTTTCAAAGCACTTTACTCGATCAGTTGAAATTTCAACTACCTTGGGTAATCTCTCTGCTGAACCACATAATCAATCCTCGTAAACACAATATTTATGGACTTAGAAGACACGATATTGTTATGCATAATCTTTTAGACTCTATATAGAAGGTCAACAACCTCTAGTGTTAGGAAACTGAAAGTGTCAGAAGCAAATGGTATAAACGCACTCTTTAAAAATAATAGTTCATTAGAAAAGTGTAGTCCTTGAATTTAAACCCTTATACGAATCTTATTTTATGCGTTAATGAATTTATATATAGAAATTTTATACTACATCCGTCCCTAATTATAGGACCCTTTTGCCAAAATCACGGGAATTAAGAAAATTGATAATAGTATTAAATTTGTTTATAATTACTATTTTTTTTACAATTTTATCCTTAAGAGAGAGAGTTAGTTTATGTTTTCAACCTAATATTTATTGTTGATTGAAGAAAAAGATACAAAATAAATAGAGGTATGGTGGTAAAGAAATAATTAATGTAATTGGAAATAGCAAATGAGTCTTGTAAAAAGGGACAAAAAATATTTTCAAAATAGTCTTATAACTAAGACGAAGGTACTATTCCTTATGGAAATTTATTTGTTTTGAATGCATAACCGCAACTTCGGAAGCACTCTTTAGTTTCATCCATAATTTAAAGTTCTTTTTTTTTTGGAGAGAATCCATTATATTTATATGTGTTTATGTGGCGACCTACTCTCAAAACTTCCTCATCTATTGTTAAAAGTGTTTTGATTTTTGTGTACATAACAATGGAACAATATACCATTAAACTCTCACTACTCTTAACACTTTTATTAACATTCCTTCAAAAAAATACTTTTATTAACATCAAATTAAATAAATATAAACTAGATACACAAAATGTTTTTAATTTTAATGAATGAGAAAGTTATAACTTTTATTCACAATAAATCAATTTTATCTTTTATTTTAATCCGTATGATTTATTATTGTGAGTGACAAGCAAAAAGCAGAGTTCCTTTTTGAATTAAAAAAGACAATATAAAGAAAACACATCGAAAACAATAATACTTTTCATTGATATGAAATTCGGTCTACAAGGCAATAAACAAAACATTTTATTGGTATTAGGTAGAGATAAAACAGTTAAACCAAAATCCTGCCACACTCTCAAAACTTTCTCCTCTCTTGACAAAAATGTTTTGATTTTTGAATATATAACAATGAAATAATATACCATAAAACACTCACCACTCTTCAACACTTTTCTTAACATCAAATCAAATAAATATAAACTAGATACTCAAAATGTTTTTAATCTTAATGAATGAGAAAGTTATAACTTTTATTAATTTTTTTGAGGAATTATAACTTTTATTCATATTAAATCACTTTCATCTTTTATTTTAATCCGTATGATTTATTATTGTGAGTGACAAGCAAAAATCAATTAATGCATGTTTAGATTTGTCATTAAAGTTACTCTCATCCGCACACGAAGGCAACACTAACCTTTGCATTCCTCTTTGTATTAAATTATCTTAAGTTTGAAGACGATTATGCAATAATCTCCAAACAAATAATGATACCTTTGATGAAAGCAGCTTATTCCAAGTGACTTTATACAAAGAGGAATCACCAACTTCTTCAAAATTCGATATCAAGTCATAAGCTTCTTTAAGTGAAAATATAGGATAGCACTTGGGTGACATGGGTGACATTGGTCAACTACAATGTCACAAATGACTTTCTTCTCTTTCTTTCACAAGATGATTTTGTTTTTTTGTACATTTGTGACATTGTGGTTGACCAATGTCACCAACCACAATGTCACCCAAATACTATCCGAAAATATACCATCAAAATTAATATCTCAATTTCATGTCTCCACCAACTTCTCCTTCGACACAAAAATTTCTTCTCCAACTCCAACGACCTCTTTCAACACTACTAGCTAACGCCATATCCTTCTCAGTCACATTTTTCTCCAACACTAAATTAAACAACATACTAAAATGTTCCTTTAAAACCTCCACACCAACCAAGGCTTGTGCCCAAATAATATGTTACTACCATTTACTATTTTCTTAGTAACATTATCCATGAATCAATCTCCCTCTACTCCCCTCATAACTTCCTAACATACAAAAATTATACATCTATCCAAATCGAATCTTTACATCCCAAAACCACTTCACCATTTGCATGATCATCTTCTGTGCCAAAACTTGACGTCAAAGTCCATCATTCTCCCTCATTAATTTGCAACACCACTTCTCTGATAAAACCCCCATCTCTTTGGCTAAATACACTTTGTCCCAAATAGAAACATTAAGGGTCTGTTTGGTGCGTAGGATAAGCAGACAGGATATGATAAAACTATCCTATCCTGCTGAAATCCGGTGTTTGTTGCACCAATAGGAAAGGATAATTTAAACCCATTACTTATCCTATCATATCTACTCTTTGTTATTTTAATCCTTAGTTTTTGGTGGGTTATGGACCTGATAGGATTACTCACCTAACACACGTATCTTCTTTGCTTCTCTCCATACGGTTTCTCCTCTCCAACTTTCTCTCTCCCACCGTGTCTTCCTTCTTCATCTCTCCCGTTAGCCTTCCTTCTTCCTCTCTCTCAGACGTATTCCAGATCTCACCCTATTTCCAATCTTAGTTTAGTAATTTCTTTGTTCGAGTTCTTAGTTTTTTCGTTCCAATTATTCCAGACCTTGACCCTTTTGAGAATCAAACCTTTTTCGTTCTAATTTTTTCCAGATCTTGATCCTTTTGAGAATCAAAACCCTTTTCATTCAAATTTTGTTGTTCCCACCGTTTGTTTGAGTTTTGGGCTATGGAATCTTCAAAACTCACAACATTTACTATATTCTTTGGAAATACAGTGCTAAGATTTGGAAATACAGCTCTACCCACTTTCTGTTTTTTTCGTTCAAACTAAGATTGGAAATTGCTGAACTAAGATTGGAAATACGGTGCTAAATTAACTGTTTGTTTGAGGTCATTGACTGCTTGGTTGAAGAGAAACATATGACAAGACAGTATACAACGATGAAGCTGTTTGCGTTTGTTTTGCATTTTTTTTTGTCGAACCTCTAAATAATGGAATCTTTCATATTTCATATCACGTGAGCACCCAAACACGTGATAAGATAGATGTCTATCCTGTCACTATCATATCCTATTCATATCCAACTCTCTATCCTATCCTACTTCTATCCTATCATGTGCACCAAACGGGCTGTAAATTCTATAATTCTCTTCACTCTCACTCCACCAAAGACATTTTAAAAGAGACTCAATTTTAATTAAATTAATTTGTTATATCTTTTGAGAGATTTTTTTTTAGAGGAGAGAGATTTTATTTAAAATAAAATGGTTGGTTTTTATTTTGCGGTTACCATATCCCAAAATTGATTAAATATACATTTTTTATTATTTTTAACAAAAAAACTTAATTATTCCTTCAAAAACAAAAATCTTAATTATCAATGATTTATTAAAAGTCGGGCCCCCCCGCTGTTTTTTCTTCAAAATTTTCATATATACTAATTTTTTGAAGGATTCATATATACTAATAATAGTCAAACCTTATTAGTCCAAAAATAAGGATAGCTTCAACACTCAACAAAGTGTAAAAGAAAATTGGGTGAAAATACCAACTGAGTGACCAATGAGCAACTGTGCGTAAACTTGTAAGTTGTATGTAGGGGTAGTATCTATAATAAAAAGGATGAGTTGTGTTAACTTGTGCCCTTAGGGCGCAGGTTATAAGGGCACAAGTTAAGAAATTCAAAAAAAATAATATTTTCTTAAATTTTGTGCATTCAATCATTAAAACATTAAAGATTAAATTTAATACATCCATTTCAATACATTATTTCTATATTTGGCTTCTAAACTTGTGTCTTAAAAACACAAGTTAACATTTCTGAAAAAAGATAGTCAAATTAATTTGTTTGACTTTGTTCTATTTATATATCCTTTATTTATTGTTCATTTATAATAGAGATAGACACAAATGATAAATTAATAGGATTCCACTAACAAATTTCATTAATCTTTCATTTAAATGTATTTCACTTATAAATGGAAAATAAATGACGAAAAACCAAACTCCTGAATAATACCCAAGTCCAACAAGGGCAATACTACTCTAACATTCGAAGTCAAAAGGCACAACTTGTCACCCAACTCCCCCAATTTGCACTTGCTGTCAAATGGTATACTTTTGTCCCACAAACCATATAATTCTAATAAGAGGAAATATATATACACACTGTTGGTAATTTCTAAAATAATGGAATCACTTTAAAATCAAAAGTTGTAACTCTTCACCAAGAGTTGTAACTCTTCATGAGAGTCTTTCATATACATTGGAACCTTTGACAAATAGGTGCTTAATGAACCTTTGCATTGATTCAAGTGTGTATGATCATAACCTTTTGCAAAAGGGTACTTAATGAACCATAACATTGATTCAAGTCAAAGGGGTGCCTTCTCTCATGTGAAGGGTCATATAATGCACTATAAATACTTGACATTTAGGCATTAATTTGACACACAATTTTGGACAGAATTTTGTTGCATTAACAACATAATTTTCCCTCATTCTCTTACTCTAAATCATCCATTAATTCTCTAATGCATGAGTGAATTGCTGGAACCATAAATCTGTAAAATATCGTTAGGAGATACGCTTGGTGTGGTTATGCAATACACGTTAAGGAACTCATAGTATCCTGAAGGGGATTCGCCGGTAACTCCTATAGCATCAAATATACAAATTATTGGTGGGGCGAATCGAACCTAAAGGTTAGTGTGGCAACCCCATGCGCTTTGAGTTTTACATACATAAACATTAAACATTTTAGGTTTCAAGTGCAGCAACCTCTTCCCAACAAACAAGTTATCTAACAATCTTTAGGTTCGATTTTCTATGGCTGCTTCATTGAAAGAAATAACTTCTGACTTTGTTAAGTTGGAAAAGTTTGACGGGAGAAATTTCATCTGTTGGCAGAAGAAGATGAAGTTTCTTCTTACAACATTGAAAGTGGCATACATTCTAAACATAGCAAGGCCTGAGGAGAAGGATGATGAAACCATTGCTGTGACAAGAGACAGACAGAAATGGGACAACAACGACTACATTTGCATGGGTCACATCCTCAACGGTATGTCAGACTCCTTGTTCGATATTTATCAAAGCAGTATTTCTGCAAAAGAACTATGGAACAAATTAGAGACAAGGTACATGCAAGAAGACGCCACAAGTAAGAAATTTCTAGTTACCCAATTCAATAATTATAAAATGGTTGATAATGTATCTATTATGGAACAATTACATGAAATTGAACGTATTCTCAATAATTACAAACAACATAAGCTGCACATGGATGAGACCATTATTGTATCTTCCATAATAGACAAACTCCCTCCTTCTTGGAAAGATTTTAAAAGAAATATGAAGCACAAGAAAGAGGATATATCTCTTGAGCAATTGGGTAACCACCTTCGGTTGGAAGAAGAGTATCGAAAACAAAAAGATACTAAAGACCAATACACTCATGAGAAGGCATATGTTGTGGAAGATGGAAAGTCTAGTGAGTCCATTGATAAAATGGTTATAGACGAAGATAAGGTGTTCATGACAACAATGGAAATGGACCAGACAAAAAGAGAAAAAGAAGTTGTTTCTATTGTGGTAAATTGGGACATTTCAAGCGTGAATGTAGGTTCTTGAAGAAGAACAAAGAGAAGAACTCTAGTGCACAAAAGGATCATTTTGTTGCATAGAAGTAACTTCTAGAAAATTACTCACTATTAAAGATGTGTATTATGTACCCGATGGTTTGAAATTTGTAATTTAAGTGTGTGTTGATTGTAATTAGTTATGATGATGTATTTAGTGTGTATAATCTATTGTTTGTAATATTTGGTGTGCATAATTTATTGAGCCTAGTATTTTACAATGTAATATTGTGATATGTATTTATAATATCAAGTTTGAATGGTTGTTAAATATGGTGCCTAATTTTCATGAATTAATCATTATATGCTAAATAGAGAGTTTGTTTAGTGGCATGCATATTTTCATTTCTTGCAAGATATAATCACTATGGATTTAAGAATTTTTGAAAAACCATAATTTCATTAAGAGTAGTGCTACATGGCACGACAACCATCATGCACGAATTTGGCACGACATGTATTTCCAGCAACTGCACTTTCATTCCCTGTTTATTTATGAGTTCTTTGCAATTAAACATAAGTTAAAGTAAAAATAAGCAAAAAGGAAACCCCACACCATATAGAAAACCAGTTAACGATAACTCTTTTTCACCTCCTGCTACCAACATCTGGAAACTATGTCATTAGCACTTACCACCACCAATATAACTCATCCTTGCCATGATGTCTTCATCTTCACCATGATGTTGCAGTTGTTGAAGTTATCTTTATCATCGTTGTCGACGTTGTCACCGCAACTGTATAATTATCGTATTTATTATAGTCAACCATCGTCGTCGATGTTGTCACCGTCACTGTTATCTTTATTGTTTCAGTTGTTGTTGCCAACGTCGTCAACTCTCACTGCCCGGTGGAGGTAAGGGATGAAGTGAGTTTTGGTGTGCAAGAGAGTTGTTGCCGCATATAAGAGAGAATAACAGGTTTGTGGGATTTGCACGACAAAATATGTCGTGCACTTCAACATTTCTATTGTGTAACATTTTTATTGTAGTTATCATTGCAAATTTGTATCTTTACAATATACATTGTTTGATAATTGATAATGTAACACCCCATTTTCCCAACAATGTAAATAATACAAATAATCAGAGTATTCAACGTAAAACGGAATGTCACACTACTTTTAAAACATAAATAGAGTAAAGTTGCTATTTATCAAAAGAACCCTGTCAAAATTCATTTATATCGCAGCGGAAAATTATTTCGAAATCAACAACTTTGTTCAACAATCTTTGGCACTACGGCCTCAACATAAATAACTTAAAGGAAAATCTTAATCCAAAAAGGTTCAACAACAT
>Ga0228710_1002747_pt1 | contig 27905 bp, 13 predicted proteins | sample MedpolnodulmetaG_FD_177995 | JGI IMG/M metagenome (GOLD analysis project Ga0228710, IMG submission 177995) | Root nodule microbial communities from Medicago polymorpha collected in Santa Monica, California, United States - pink nodules | ecosystem: Host-associated > Plants > Roots > Nodule... | reverse complement strand
CATAGTAACAACACCGAGACAATAAAATCCTATGAAGCACTATCACTCATAATTGATGAACATGACATCATTAAATTAAATGTAATCACCATGTGACGGACATTGACACATGTCAGACACAGACACGTCGTTGATAAGAAGTGTCGCGATAAAAACACAATAATAACGTTGAATGAAAGTAAACCTTTCTCATAATAACCACTTTATTGCCAACACACAACTGTTGATATTCAATTCAACTACAACAATTCACAGAAAAGAAAGTAAAATTGAAGGTAAATAATAAACGGAGAAAAGGGGGTAATACATACCCTATCAACGAAACGAGCGTCGAAATCAGCAGAAAGAGAACCGTTGAGTTCGCATTGAATCTTGACATGTTTAGAAGAAGAAGAAGCAAAGAGAGGACGCAAAGAGTGGAACTTCTTGATAGGATGAAAGAGAAAAGAAGAAGTAGAAGAAGGTGCTCTGAGAATGAAAGTGTGGGGTTTTGGAGAAAAAAACACCAAATCCATTTTTCAAAATAACAAGATAGATTAAACAAACACTCTTGTGAGTATTTGTATAATGTAGTATTTCAGAACAAAGACAGAGATTGTGTTGTGTTGTGGGTGAAAGAAACAGGTCAAGACAGAATATGCTGCTGTCACAAAACTATCGATTTTTAAAATAAATTAACTCTTTTTTTTTTACTCTAAAATAAATAAATTTATTCCTCTTATAACAAAAAAAATTATATATTCATCTTGTTTCAGGGCCGGCCTAATGTGTTTTTGTAGACCTAAAATGAAATTTAAGAACTTTTTTTTCTTTCAAGTAGCCTAGTGGCTAGAGCTTAATTATGGAGAAGTGGAGTGTCAAGGGTTCGAACCCCGACCCTGCATATAATATGCAATATCTCTACCAACTGAGTTAAACTCACGGGAATGAAATTTAAGACCTTTTAAGTGTGCTGACAGAGAAAAATAAAATTAAGAACATTAAATATGTAATATTATTTTGAGGCATGTCAGACATTAAATATGAGTATCGCTCGCAGTTAGAAATTGATTTGTTCATTAGATCGTGGTCTAACTCCTTTTGTTAGACCTAAATCTTTTATTTGTGGTGGCCAGGGTTTGAACCATAGACCTTGCAGATATTATGCATTGTGCTTACCAACTGAACTAATCTTACGAGGATCATTAGATTCAATCTCATTAGGGTAAGAACTTTTCTAAACAAAAATTTAATTACATTAATGTACTAGCAAAAGTGCAATAATCATATCAGGGTTTGTATTGTATTGGTCATGCCTTGAAAAGGCTCTCAAGGGTTGTATTTATAGCCCTTTCATAGCCTTGACTTGTGGTTACTTAAGCCATAAGTAATGGGGGGTATTTTAGGTATTTAGGCTGAGCTCTAGAGGCTTCTAGAAGCTGACTGAGGTGGCGCCCTAGGGAGGGCACGCCTTGGGCCTTAGATCCCTTCTAGAGGGCACTAAGGCATCTAGGAGGGTCCAGATGCCCTTTTGGAGAGTTCTTAGGTCATTAGGTATATATTGACAGTCCACAGCCCCCTAAGCACGAGTCTTGGGAGAAGGCGAAGTGGTTTATGAGGGCGTGACGAGTTGATCATTTTGCGACGATTTTTAAAGGCGAGATCTCGAAGGAATATAAGGCGAGCTTCTTCACTTTTCGAGTCATCCAACGGTTCAAATTTCGTGACCTTTCAATGGTGGTGACGTATTTGAATCATTGCGTTTTTGCCACGTGTCTCCACTCATGATGAAAGTGAGCGTGTTTTTCGAGGCGGCTTTAATTGTTGTTCTATAAAAACGCGTTCTTTCTTCATTTTCTTTCCTTATCTGTTTCATTTCCGCCTTTTTCGCCTCTGAACTCTCTGTAGTTTGCACGAATCCTGTCAGTCTCGAGATCTTCAACTTCTCAGGTACTCTTTCATTTCGTCTTTTTTCGTTTTTCAAATTCCTTAGCTTTTCGTTGAAGATGGTTCTTATTAGGGAGTGTGATGATACGGGTAGAGTGATTTCCCCTACCAACTCTATCGAAAGGGATCAACTAAGGAAGGACTGTTTGAAGCATGCAACACGGCCAATTAATAATATATGTTCAAAATAATATTTAATATAGACATTATTGACTAAATTTGTTTTTAGCAAATTATTTATTTATCAAATGTTAAACCTTGAAACAACAAATTAATATTGAATGCTAACACAAATATTTACTTTTACATATTTTAGTTGCATGTCTTAATTGATTTACAATAACTAACACCATATTAATAGAAATTTGAAGAAAAAATAATTTAAGATAGGGTTAATAGGTCTTTACCCCCTGTAATATATGTCATTTCCGGTTTTCCCCTCTGTAAAATATTTTTTTTGATTCACCCCCTGTAAAATATTTTTGTTTTGATTTACCCCCCTAATAGGTCAAACAAAAACTAATTTTATTTTATTTTTCAAGAATTTTTCGTTTTTGTTTGGCCTATTAGGAGGGTAAATCAAAAAAAATATTTTACAGGGGGGAAAACCGGAAATGACCTATATTACAGGGGGGTAAAGACCTATTAACCCTTTAAGATACATATGACTAGTATAATAACTACATCTCTTTTCAGCGACTTTAAACAAATCAAGAAATATTTCAAAGCATATGATCAAGCTTCTCAAGGACTCAAAGTAATGTGCTGGAACTTCTCCAACTGTCTCTTAGATTTCTTTCTATATAAAATGATGAAGACTTGAGAAATTAACAAGACTCTGCATATTTTGAATGTGTCTTTACTCGGTTAAAATAAAAGGGCATTTACACTTAGAATTTCTTACAAAATTTATATCTTATAAATTAATAAACAATATTTTATTTGATTAAGTTAGATTGTAGAAGACTCTTACTTGTGTGTTTGAACATTTAAATTATATTTCTTTTGTGATTGACCAGTTGAAGTCTTTTGCTTGTGTGGTTGAGTATTTGTAATCTTTAGCAATTATAGTGAAAATCTCTTGGAAGTGCAAAGAGACTAGACTACTTCTAGTTTGTGAAAGAAACTAGTATAAATATCTCTCTCCATCTCTCTGTGGATTTTGATTCGTTTTTTGACTAATTTTGATGGAGTCAACGCATAGATATCACACGTGTAATTACTAAATTAAAAAAATAAAATTGTCACTGAATTAAAAAATAAAAGTGAATTTGAGGGTCAGGTGAGGTTCTAAAGAAGAACAACAACATCATCAATCTCCTCCTTCATCTTCTTAGTAGCAAGCAAATATGCATCAATTAATCAAACTGTAACATTATCAAATGATATTTTTATTTTTATTGCATGCACCCTTGACCATTTCCAACCACACATTCTCTAATCATATATCTATTCTCCTCAATTTATTTATCAATTTCGCAGAAATAGAACAAAGGGTGGCGTCAAACTTCAGTTTCATAGCAATTTACAACCATACCCACTTCAGTATTTTCAAGTTTTGATCAATAATTGCTTATTTATATGATAATCTTAAATGAGTGACAGAGATGACAATTAGACCCAGACCCGATGAGCACCCGCCAAAAATAGCTGCTATCGGTAGGGTAAAACCCCGCTTTAATGAATCCAGGCTTGAGTATGGGTAGTTACCCGCAAATTTGAATGGGTATGGGCACGGGTATGGGCACTATACTACCCAGCCCTGCAACCCGCATATATGTATTATACAATATGATAAATAATTTATTTATTTTTGGTGTACAATTAATTAATTTATTTAACTATTTAAGCCTAAACCTAAAACAACTTAATATAGTAACCTTACCCTACCCCTCCAGCTGCGTTGAATGTTTGTCGATGCCTACCTTTCATTGCTTTTTGGCTAAATACTACGATTCTAACTATTTTTTGAGTTGATTTGAAATTTTTTAGATCATAGTTTTATTTCAATTGTGATGTTTTTTATTGTCTTTTCATAGTTAAAGTGCGGGTATGAACACGTAGGTGCACATAGGGTATGGAGAAGGACACTAAAGTTGTTGCCCACGAGGGCACGAGTTCGGATATGGGTATTCTTTTTTTACAATTGTGGGTATGGGGATGGGTACTATAGTACCCTGTCCATTAGGTACCATTGCCATCCCTAAATGAGTCTTTTTTTTTCTTCATTTTCCTACCGTTTTTCTAACACTATTTTTACGAGCTGCGTTGCGCTACAAGTTACAACAAGGAATTCTGCTCTTTACCCAAACGGTTTTGCTCATTCCCAAAGTAAATGTCCAAAATACCCCTACGTATGTTAACTCACACTAGTACTAAATTTGCGTGACTTAACTCATGCAGCGTGAGTTAACTCACGCTGGTTTTCTTTCTCACTTTCACACCACTATTGCAAAGGCTGCTTCTTCCTTCATCTCCTCCATTTTCCTTCTTTGCTTTGCTTTGATTAGTGGATCTTTTATAAGGCAACGTGTCATCACCATGTCTTGTGAAGGAGTATTTTAGCATCTTACATGTATGGGGTTGAGTCATTTGAATGTTTTTTTTCCAATATTTTTTTATTTTCATCTTTCATTTCTCTCTGTTTGCTGCACCATCTCCCTCTATTATCTTGTTCTTGGTCTGGGAAAGAAAAATATCACTGCTTTTTCATCTTTCACAAAACAAGCTCTTCTAATTTGTATGCAAAGAAGTAATTAACTATGCACAAACAGAGACGACATTGTTTCACAAGGCAAATATTGAACACAAATCTTTGAAGACACCTGCTATATTTTAAGGACTTTAATTGAATAGAAATCATAGCATCTCACACATTAATTTAAAAAATTATCCACAAAATAAGAAGAGAGAGAGTAACAACAACAATGGTTTTTTTTCCCCTTTTGTTTGATTAATTGAGAGAGTTAATGACGTGAAAAAAGAGAGTAGTAGGCTTTTATTGAATTTGGACCAGCGAAAAAGAAAACCAGCGTGAGTTAACTCACGCGGTGTGAGTTAACTCATGTAAAGATTAACACTAGCGTGAGTTAACTCACGCAGGGACAATATGGACATTTACTTTGAAAATGAGCAAAACCGTTTGGGTAAAGAGCAGAATTCTACAAGAAGGGTCTGGCGCACACACCCCATCCAAAATCAGTGTTATGTTTATCAAAATAAAAAATGGGCCATCATATATTGTGATCCTTTTTATTATTTTGCTATCGAACAATTTTCGCAGTTATGTTAAGACTTGAGAGCTTTCCTCCAAGTATACTGCAACTATTTTGTGGCTTTTTTTGCAAGTGATTTGATTTTGTTTCTTCGTAATTACAATCCTGTATGCTTAAATATTTTGGTGTTTTTCATTTACAATTTTAATTGTAACGAGGTGTATTTTCAAATATCAAGAAACAAGTATATGGATCATTGACCTTCATATGTTGCTAGGCACAAGTATAAGGGATGTGTAAAGACAAGGATGGTTGAAATTTGGAAAAACTTGCAACAAGGAAGCAGTTATGGAATTGAAGACAAATAAGGTTATTACTTATAACTGAAACATCTACCTCAGTTGCTTTCATGCATAAATTGTTGCATAGTGATAGTATATATCATAGAATATAACATCATTTGAGGCTTTTGTTAGGAAACATGGTTTTCACGAAAACGTAAGAGAGTAAATATCTTATAACAATGAAATGATTGAATAAGGAAGATGGTACAATGAACCAACAATATCAAACTGGGAGTTATTTATCGAAATTTTATAATTAATTCTAACATTTCACTCTTAATAAATAACATAGTAAATCTAAGCAATCTTGTTTGACTGAAAAAATCTAAGCAACCTATATTTTGCTATTGTTGAAGTTAGATATTAAGTAAATTTAACTTTCATAAAGTTAATCTATTAATTTTTTTTTAATTTTATATAGCAGTTTCAAAGAGTTTAACGACGAAACTCACACAAAATAAGTGTAGAGAAATAAGGAATTATGAGTTCAAACTCATATCCTAACATATTAAATTTCCCCGCAATATTTTATCATGTAAGTGCATTTAGGACACTCTTTTAAAATTTCAAATAATACTAATACTAATACATTAAATCCTAATAGTTCAAGTTCATTTCAGTCACCAAATCTTAATAGTACAAACTAATACAAAGTCATTTTTAATACCTGCAAATTAAGGTGTAAAAGTACTCCTATTTCAAAAAAAATTAAATTAACTATTATTTTTATGAAATAAATAGCCATTTGTTGATATTTATATTTTAGAAAATATCATTTCATTATTTATAAAAATCATACTTAATATTTTTACATTTTATTGTAAAAAATAATTAAAATTCTCTATTATGAGTACTAAAAATTCAGAACAATTAAATTTTATTTCGTCGATGATTTTGGTAAATAAGATATTTATTATAATTATAGGTGATAGAAAACAATTTGTCTCTTCAAAAAATAACACATTTAACTATTAATTTATTGATTTGGTGTACCAATACACTCAAATTCTTTGAGCCTTGAATTGAATATTCGTAAGACTGAAATATTTTGGCCTTCATGTGATGGTAATAAGCATCGTGGGGGGTTATTCCCTGCGGAGATTGGGAGGTCGACGTTGGGGGTGAAATTGCTCGGAGGGTCTGTTAGCCGAGATAAAGGTTTTATTGAGGGGTTGGCCATGAAGAGAGCTTCTAGGACTGCTAAGTTAATGCATCTTCTTCTTCAGTTACGGGATCCTCAGAGTGAGCTTCTTCTACTTCGATCGTGCATGGGTATTGCCAAACTTTTCTTTGGCTTAAGGACGTGCCAACCGATTCACATGGAGGAGGCGGCTATGTTGTTTGTTAAAGAGCTGCGTGAAGCGGTTGAGGACATTGTGGTTGGTGGAGGTCCTTTCTTTGGGGACCTTCAAAGGAGGTTTGCCTCTTTACCTATTGGGTTTGGAGGGTTGGGTTTGTACTCAGCATTAGAGGCTTCTTCGTACGCTTTTGTGGCTTGTAGGGCACAGTCTTGGGTGCTACAAGATCATATATTGAGAGACAGTGAGTTATGTGGCATGGATTTGGATTTTGATAATGCTTTGGATGGTTTTCGTGGTGCGATTCCAAATTTTGATGTTAGCAGTTTTACTTGCAAAGACACCGTCCCTCCTAAAGCACAACATGTTTTGGCGAGTGCTCTTTTTAATAAAAGTGTTCACGATATGGAAGTTAAGTTTGACATGCCCACAAGACAAAAGTCAATTTTTGGATGTTTGCAAGCAACACATGCTCAGGATTTTCTTCTAGCTATCCCGATTGATGGGTTATGTCAGCATATGTCACCAGTGGAGTATCGTACTATCCTTAGATATCGTCTTATGATTCCACTGTTTCCTATTGATGAGGTGTGTCCTGTTTGTCGTAAGGCGTGCCTGGATATTTTTGGGGAGCATGCCGTTCATTGCAAGGAACTTCCCGGCTTTAAGTACAAACATGACTTTGTTAGGGATGTACTTTTTGATATTTTCAAACGGGCGGAGATATCAGTGAAGAAGGAGGCGCCTGTGAACTTCCTAACTGACCCACTAGATAGAAGATCAACACTCAGACATGCGGACGTTATGGTGTACGGATGGGTAAGTGGAAAACATGCTTGTGTAGACTTGACTGGGGTTTCGCCACTTGTGGGATTAGGTGTCGGACCTTTTACCGTAGGACAGACAGCCCTAAAAGCTGCGTTAAGCAAAGTGGCCAAACATGAGAAAGCGTGTTCTGACAATCAACATGCTTTTATACCATTTACTTTCGACACTTTCGGTTTCCTAGCACCAGAGGCTGTTGACCTTCTACATAGAGTTCAAAAGGTTATGCATAACAATGTTATGTCTCCAAGGTCCGTGAATGTTGTGTTCACGAGGATTGGTTTTGCCATCCAAAAAGGTCTAGCGGCGCAGCTTATTGTCCGCTTGCCTTCTATTCAAGTGTAAATAATGATCATATTAGTCCGATTTGAATCTTGCTTACAAAAATTAGTTCAAAAATTTTGAACCAATGAATTGAGATACGAAAACACAATTCTTAGTATCAATCACTTATTCATTGCATTAATCTTGAATCATAGCATTATCGTATTTTTAGACCTGCATAGCTCTTATTGTAGCTTATGTTCTTATTACAGACATGGGATTATTATAAGCAAAAGAAATTGGTGGAGTTGGTAGACGTATCACTATACAAGGAGTTGTGTGCAGAGGAGGCTTGTAAATATCTGAAGATTGCCTTGCTTTGCATTCAGATTGATCCTAAGCTCCGGCCAACCATGTCTTCTGTGATAAAGATGCTCACCGGAGAAATAGATATTGACGAAAGTAAGATAACAAAACCAGTACGTATGGGACGGCATAGAGTAGCTGAAGCAATTATGCAGCAATAATTTTTCTTTGACAATAATTACGCAGAAAAAATTTATGACTAGAATAATGATAGTGAGTGGGAATATGTTGATGATTAGAATCACTAAATCAACCTTGTTAAGGGTTTTAGTTTTTAAACTTTTGAAATTTTAAGCTCTGTTCCCTTGGTCCTTCTATGGAAGTGGTGAAAGGAAAATGCAATTGGAAAGTGAAAATGCACTAAGCAACAAATTTGTGGAGAATTCACTCCATTCATTTCTCTCTCTTTTGATTGCCGTTTTATTTTGATTTTACCTATTTGTTTCTTGGCGTTGGATTAATCTCATGGCAGAGAATAGCACCGTAGACACCACAGTCGAAGATCCTAATCCGTCTTATTTCATGTAAATTTGTTGACTACACGATTTTGTGTTAAATTTTTTTGGGTACAATGAAATAGGAAATTTTGCGAAATCTATTATCTTGTAAATATTTCAACAATGATTAATATTCGATAGTAATTTTTATGATCTTATCATTTTTTTTATATCGAAATAGCATCATGATATGGCTAACTTGGTCAATGAACAAGACTCCGATAAGGAGTCCAACAAAAATTCTGAAATTGATACGACAGCGATGCAATTTTACAGAACTCTAAGCCTCAGTTGAATGCAACTCCTAAGGTTGCTATGCTATCATGGCATTTTCCTGCAATATAAGTTTACCTTGGCTTCTAAGAAACCTCTTGAGTTTACATCTACAAAGACTTTAAGGTAACCAAAAAACTTTCAACTATTTCTTTCATTACTTTACCACTTGTAATAGTATTATGGCGATTATTAAGGAATGCTAAAAAGTGGGAAGATAGCAGCTATAAAAGTCCTTTAATTTCCAAATGATTATCGCCTAAAACCGAGGCACTTCTTGAGTGAGATTAGTGTGATTAAGCTGTCACGCGGGGAACAATTTCTAAAAACCTTAATCTAATTAAGCTAAATTAAGAAGAGAATGAACTAAAAAGGAAAGAAATCATTTCATCAAATATTTTTGCCAATTAGTTTTAATCAATTTTAAGGGTAATTAATTTTTTTGCCTTTTTCTCTCTTCCCTTCAAAATCCATTGCACATCTATAATCCATAAATACCCTGCATTGTGAATGAAAAAAGAAGACGAAAAAATTAACAAGGCAAAGAGAAGCCTATGTTTTAAGTCACCGGAGAGCGGTATGTAAATGTTTTCTGTATGCTTTATTTTTTTTTTCTTCATTTGTCTATGCGTCGATTCCTTTTTGGTTCTATAGTAAAAAAAAAAACTAGGGTTTAAGTGTGTATATGGTTTTTCCTGATCTATGAAACAGGAACTAGATACGGTTGTCGGTCACGACACGGACATCGACACACTGAGCGAGACGGATAATAATTTAAGAAAATAACATAATTCAGTGTAATGTCGATGTCATGTTGAATACTGTGTCACACATCGAAACACACCTAATACGAGGAGTGTACATGTTTCATAGTGTCAGATTCATTTAATTGTTTTATGTTGCACAAACCATTCTTTATTTTTTTAGGGGTAACCATTCTTTATTTTTAATCATTAATTAATATTATTCTTAATTATTTTATTTATCTTATTATTATTATTATTGTTGTTGTGTTTTTGAAAGAATTTTTTTCTCTTGTTTGAATTTATCTTATTATTATTGTTATTATTATTCTTTGTTTTCTTGTTTGAATATGGGCATCAATCCACTTTTGTTTGATCATTACACAAAATACGCAAATCACAAATCTTCAAAATTGAAGACTATTCCCTATCCTCTTTTGGCTATGAAGTAGGGACATTTTCGGATTAGACATGTCCTGAACAACACGACAGTAACACATATAATTATATCGAATTATATAATTTTCTTAAATTATTAACGGCGTCGGTGTGATAGTGTTTGTACAGTGTCATGCGTTTGAATCAATACGTGCTTCATAGTCTTTTGGTTTGGTAAATACACAAACTTTAAAATCGATGACTACTTCTGCTTTTAATTTGATCATCGCACATTTTTTTTTTAATGAAAAATGTAGTCTACCTTCTATTCAAAGTTAACTGAATCTAAGTACCCTTGGATTTCTGAAGAAATTATTTGGTTTCAAAGATCACTTTTTCGTTATATAAGACTTCAATTTTTTTCCTATTTAAATATATTTTAATTGACAATTCGTTGTTTTCATTATTAATAAGGTTTTTTTTTTAATATTTTTCCTATTTAAATATGATTTGGTGGCCACTTCATTGTTTTCGAGCTACCTTCGAATTTTCGGCCTCAACAATGTTGATATTTGTGCTTTGATTGTAGTTCCATTTAGGCTAGGGTTTTGCAATACATAACTTCAATGAATGTTGTTTGTCTCTTCATTGTTTTGCATTATTGTTATCATGTACTCATTTCGTTTCAAATTATATGTCATTTTTGTAACTTCATATATATTTAGAAATACAATTAATTTTGTATAAATTAGAGTAATTATAAATTATTTTTCAAAAATATCATTCATTAATGGTATGAAAAACATAAATTAAAAGAATTGGAAAAAGACAAAGTAATAAATAGTAAAAGGCATAATAACATATAATTTGTAACAATTTTTTTTGGCTAGAATGACATAATTTGGATCGGAGGGAGTCCTTTTTATCGGTTTTCCACTATATTATATCCTTCAGACATTGATAGTTTAACCGGTTTCTTTTGAAGATATTGATCTCATTTGACATTAGAAGCCACATTCAAACCATTTGATACCGGCATGCATTGTTTACCTCTTATATTTGGTAAGAAAGTGCCTTGTGGAGATGTTGAAGGTAATTTACCCACTTTTAATTTTTTTTTTTTGTAATATAGTTGCATTCTTGTATTGAAATACTTATGATATAATTCTTGTCTACATTACTTGATTTTAATTGAACATACTTCTTGACATTACTTTTAGGGAGTCAGATGAAAGTTTACACCTACAAAGAACTAAAAAAGGCCTCTAACAATTTCAGCCTTGATAATAAAATCAACCAGGGTGGTTTTGGTACGGTCTATAAGGTAACCCAAAAACAGCTTTGAAGTATTTATATCATCACCACCTCATATGCTTTGGTCACTATTTTTTTCCTTCCTTGCTTTAGTATTGAAACCTTAAGGATTTATATTTTGGTGTATGACCAGGGAGTGCTAAAAGATGGGAGGTTAGCTGCCATAAAAGTTCTATCACTTGAATTCCGTCTGCAGGCAGCCGAATTCTTGGCCGAGATTAGTGTAATTTCTGAAATCCAGCATGAAAATTTAGTTGAACTATATGGTTGTTGTGTCGAAGGAAATCACCGAATTTTGGTCTACAGTTACCTTGAGAACAGTAGCCTTGCACAAACCCTTCTAGGTAAATGTATTATAATTTTCTTTTTGATAAATTTTTTTGGGAGAATTTGAGAACAATGTACATTTTATTTCACCAAAATATACTTCATGAAGCCTTTGACTCTCAACCCCATACTGCAGGTGAAGGTGTCAGTAATATCAAATTTAATTGGCAAACACGGTATAGGATATGTATCGGAGTTGCACGTGGACTTGAATTTCTACATGAGCAAGAACAACCAAATAATGTTCACAAGGATATACGAGCAAGCAATATAGTCCTAGATAAAGACCTTAATCCGAAGATTTCAGATTTTGGTCTTACGAACCTTATTCGACCAGACATCACTCGTCTCTTCTCAGAGTAAGTGTGTACAAATTAATTTGAAAGCACCTATGAGTTGCTTTGTATATTATTTTCATTATTTCATTCATCACCTTGTTTCTTCTTAAATGGGAGTGTGGAAATCATCTCTTACTATGTGCGGTTAATTATATTTATATCCCCCGATTATGTATATCGAGAATTCAATGTTGTGTGTTTTATTTCAGGAGTCCGATGGCACCAGAGGACGTGTTTAGGCCGCTGACACGTAAATCAGATGTTTACAGATTTGGAATCATTCTGATGGAGATAGTCAATGGGAGATCTAACCGACATATTCTAGAACAAGTATGTGTGTCCTATTTTCGCTGTTACAATTTATTACAATTTAAGTATTTTTCACATTTTTAAATTAGTTAGTAATAAGTGAAATATCTTCACTATCTTGTGCAGATCACTCTATTAATGAGCAAATACCTTGGCATAATACAAAATTCAATATTAAGTTACATTCATTGCTAGGACTTAGACCTAAAAAACCATAACCTTCTTTCTATGCTTCAAGTTGCATGGAAATAACTATCAAATAGTTGGAATCAAATGTTTGTGTTGATATCTAAACAATATTATTGTTCTTGAAACATTCTTTTGTAACATTATATCTTGGAACACAACATGACTAATTTCACTTTCATTCTGAATCAGTGGACTGCGAGACGAAAACAAAATTCTCAGCGTTACTTACTCATTGCATTTAATATTAATCATATTCTAGTGCATTATGGTATTTTTAGACCAGCTCTTACTGAAGATTATGTTCTTATGACAGACATGGAAACTTTATAACCGAAGGGAATTGGAAGAGTTGGTAGACACATCACTGGACTGGGGATGGTGTGTCGAGGAAGCTTGCAAATATCTGAAGATTGCCCTTCTTTGCACTCAGAGTTCGCCTAGGCTCCGACCAACCATGTCTGCTGTGCTCAAAATGCTCATTGGAGAAATGGATGTTGATGAAAGTAAGATAACAAGACCAGGCTTGGTATCAGATATTCTATAGATATGAAGACTCCATCTTCATACAATGCTTCATATAGCTGCTTCAAATACTGCAATTTCCCTTTGATTTAGTTAAGAATACTTTGTTTCATTTTCATGAGGAGTTTTATTTCATTTAAATGTGTCTGACTATTCCACAGTTTTATTTTGTTTATTTTATTGGGCACGATGAAATAGGATGTTTTGCAGAATAATGTATGGTTCTTAACTTCTTATAGATTATGGCCAATCAATTATATGATTACCCTGATTCTGAAATTGTTTGATGAAAAAATTAAGCTAATAGGTAATTTTGTAGAAAAATGTTGGATGTTTGCCTCTCCTGTAGGGGTATGACCTACATCAAACAGGAATTCGATTTGGAACACTTGAAGGGTTGATTGTTTCCATGTCTTTTATGTGTTGGTGTCACATGTCGGACATAGACATGCCTTCACTCAGAATTGTGGGTACACATAACAAAAATGAACAAAACTAACAAGGCGAGGCCTACATTACCCCTTGATAAATTGAAGATGATTTACTCCTAATGACAAGTATGGAATGAAGAATATGGAAATCACACATTAAATGAAGGAAATGAAATTTGATGTTCTTGAGGTGAAAATGGTAATCGATCGTAAGAATAAACCAAAATGGTGATGCCTACATTATTACTTGATGGGGGTAGTTTACCCCTAGTGACAAATATGATTCGATTATGGAACGAAGAAATGAAGATCAAATATTGAATGAAGTAGAGTATGATGTTTTAGAGATGAAAATATTTGGTTGTAAGAATAAATGAAAAAAAATTAAATTTTACTTTAATATAGAGCTAAATTAGCCCAATTCTCAAGGGTTGCGTTAAGCTGCATTAATTGAAAATAGCAACCATGAATTATGTATTCAATGACAAGAAATACCATGTTTAAAAAAACACTTGAAATATTTCTTTTTAATAAAAAAAATTCTTTTAACTCCTTTTTAACTCGTATATATCCTTAAAATTAATAATAGACATGTGAGGAATAAAGTTTGAAGAAAAATTTTAGGGGTTTAAAAATACAAATATATAGAATGAAAAAGATACTTAACTGTATATTTGATATGAAAGTATTTTTAAAGTTACAATTGAGCTATATATATCTTGTCAAAAAAATAAATAAATTGAGCTATATTTTACGAGGACTCATTATATCTTTTAAGTTAAAATATTGTTTTTTTATGTAAAATTTTAGTTTAATTTTCTTAACAAGTGTTTTGAGGTTAAACTCTTCTATCTATGGACACATAAGAAATTTTTGGATTTTAAGTCAACCACGTTTCGAAATGGAAAAGTATTCTTCTGTTTTCTTGACAAAATTCTAACCACGTGATTGATATTCATACTCTACTACTCATTTTTCTATGGCAGCCATTCTTTGCTTTATACGTTCCATGATTTGATTTTGAATATTTTAAGGAAAACTTCTTTTAACTTCCCTTTCTATTCTATATTGTAAACTTTTATGTTCAGGTGCAGACATCGGATAAAATTAAAACGGTACAGGACAGGATTACATGTAGGGATGATAATTGTACTCAATTCTGCTTGACATCTGCAACCAATACTCGTATTAAGCGGTAATTATCCGTAAATTTAAATGATATGGATGTAAGTATAGAAAGTTGTTAGAGTATCTTGTCTAACAACTTACGCGCATGTACACATATAATTTTAAAACACTAAAATTAATTAATTAATTTTAAATATTTGATATTTATTTTAGTATGCATTTTTTTATATTTTGATGTTTTTTTCCCGTAAAACTTTAGATTTTTTTTTAAAATTGGTTTGAAAACATTTGGATCATATATTAATTACATTGTAATTTTTTATTTTTTATTGTGTTTTTGTTTTAAAGTGCGGCTAATAGACGTGTGTATGAACACATAGGGGGTACGAGGATTGAATTTATCAATTCATATTTAATTTATATTTTGTTAAACAATTATAAATTTTTGTGAGAGATTGTTATAATATTTTAAGTATCTGTGAAAAATTCATTAAAAAATATGACAGGTACATATGAGATGACCTAAAAACAAGAACTAAAAGTTGCGAAGGAAATTACTTGAGGAACCGAAATTTACTGAAAATTTTTAGAGGGGCTAAAAACGAATTAAAAATATTTATTAGGATAACAAGTTTATTATGGGATGAGACACCAATTTAAGTCGACCTGAGTGTCTGGCAAGAGCGCCGGGGTAAGTTCATATAACAATGGAGCGTAGCACCCTTCAAAGTGTATGACAAGTGCTTAAAATTCAAAGGTGGGTGGTAACTGTTATCCTCATCGTGGCCCTTACTGTGGCACTCTAACTCGATAATTGTGACCACCTCTTCCCCTAACTTAAGAGTCCGTTTGGTTCGAGAGTTTTGGAGGGGAGGGGAGGAGAGATTTTTAATTTGAAGTGTTTGATTCAATTTTTAGAAGGGAAAGGGATGGGAGGGGATTTTATTGCGATGCCAAAATTATCCTTAGATTAATTTAAAATCTCAATATTATCCTTATAGTAACATTTATTATTATTTTTTATTATATTATCCTAAAAACAACTAATTTTTTTTTTGACAAAAAAAACAACTATTATTATTATTATAGGTTGTATTATCTTGTAACAACTTTTATTATTATTAGGTTATATTATCCTCGTAACAACTTTTATTACTATTTGTAACAACCATATTACTAATCCATTATTTATTCGTCTACATCGTGTTGTTATCGATTACATCGTTATTGTTTTGTTACTTTATTATCCTTATTTAATTAAGTTTAAGGGTAAAACTGTAAAATAATTTAAAAATCTCTCCCCTCCCCTTGAGAACCAAACACATTTTTAATTAAAATATCTCTCCTCCGTTAAAATCTATCCCCTCCCCCTTCTAATTCTCGAACCAAATGGACCCTAAATGTTGTGACCTTATCGAGTAAAACTACTTTTATAAATCTTTTTGGAAAGGCTTTTTCGATAAACCCCTCAATTTAGTCACGTTTATATATAAAAAAATACTCATTATAAATTATGACACGGTTCATGTTTAGTCACAAAAAATACCAACGAAAATTATGACATGATTAATTGAGCAAATCGAGAGATTTATCGAAGAATCACCAAATGTTTCCTTGGATCGTGGGGCCGAGTTGGTGTCTAAGGTAAATGATAGTTGAAAAATATAGATTAAACAGTTGAAAGTCTCGGTCTCCAAAATTGTCCAAAATAAACCGGTAATCGGCACATAATATGCGTAGATTTTGGGCATGAAGGAGTACTCTTCCATTCTTGTTAATAATTGGAAAATTGGGTCTATTTTAAGTAAGTTGTTAATAATTTATTAAAGTATTCAACCATTTGAAATAGTGTAGTCTAGAGTCTAGTCTAGTTAATAGATTCACACTACTACACAAACTTGTGTCGTGGTTGTTGATGTTATCCGCGTTCACGCGCCATGGAGTGAGTCAGCAGTAACAACAAACCGCAATAGTAAGTAGTATTAATAGAAAGAAAGAGCAGGGTCGGGTCATACTTAGATATAGATACACAATAAAAAGTCCTCTCTCTTGACTTTCTTACCTTTATTTGCCGTCTCTCTCTCTCTCTCAATTCTTCTTCTTCTTCTTCTTCTTCTTCTTACCATTCTCAACAACCTCATTTCTTCCGATTCATTTTATCCTCTTTCTAAATTTCTAAGGTTTGTTTCATCAATTTTACTTTCTCTCTCTTTTATTTTTTATTTTTTTATTTAATATCATCGCTTCTGTTTTCCCTCTAGTTCAACTCTACCATACTCTAGGATACAAATTCTGAGTTTAGATACACTGAGTTGACTATTTTTTATGGAAGAAAAAATAAAAATAAAATTCATTAATAACGGAAAATATTCATGCAATCAATAATCAGTTAAATTAATTTGGTGCTGATATCTGTGCTTGATTGTAGTTTAGTTTAGACAGAACCTTCTTGTAAGGCCCAAATTTTCATGCTGATATAATTGAAATATTGGAACCATGATATCTGTTAATGTATTTTCTATGTCTAATTTGATATAAAAGTATACTATGAATGTAGTTTCCAAAAATTTTCATTATTATTGTAATTTTTATTTTATTTTTTTGCTGATTTTCCACTTTATATGGATCAGCCAAGTGACATTGGAACTTGTTACATTTGAAGATATTGATTCCGTTCAGCATTCGAAGCCGCATTTGATATACCTCATACTGTCATGACTTGCTTTCCTTTCTTATTTGGTAAGAAAGTGTCTTCTGATGTAAGACGAGATCCTGAAATCGATCAAGGTAACTAACTAGTCTCCATTCGACTAATTTTTAGAAATACGGTTGCTTTCGTCTATTGAGATACTTATGATGTAATTAGTGAAAAATGTCTATTTACAGTGCTTGGTTTTAATTAACATACTTTGTTAACAGGACTTTCCGGCATTCGAATAAAAGTTTATACCTACAAAGAACTAAAAATTGCCTCTGACAATTTCAGTCTGGCTAATAAAATCGGGGAGGGTGGTTTTGGTTCAGTTTATAAGGTAACCAAACAATTTTCAAGTATTTCTTTCATCACCAGTATCATTTATTTTGATAAATATATTTTCCTTTCTTGATTTATCAAATGAAACCCTAACGATATTTTGGTGGATGATCAGGGAGTGCTAAAAGGTGGAAAGTTAGCCGCCATAAAAGTCCTTTCAACTGAATCGAAACAGGGGGTGAAGGAATTCTTGACCGAGATTAATGTGATTTCAGAAATAAAGCATGAAAATTTGGTTATACTATATGGTTGCTGTGTCGAAGGAGATCACAGAATATTAGTCTACAATTACCTCGAGAACAATAGTCTTTCACAAACCCTTCTAGGTAAATGCATTATCATTTTTGCTGTAAACTTTTCTGGGAGAATTTGAGAACAAGGACATGTATTTCATCAGAATTTTGTGGACTTGTTATATTAATAACTCTTTGACTTATTTTTTCTGTACTTGCAGCTGGAGGTCACAGTAATATCTACTTTGATTGGCAAACACGACGTAGGATATGCCTTGGAGTTGCACGTGGACTTGCCTTTCTCCACGAGGAAGTACTACCACATATTGTTCACAGGGATATAAAAGCAAGCAATATTCTCCTCGACAAAGATCTTACACCTAAGATTTCAGATTTCGGTCTTGCAAAGCTGATTCCATCATACATGACTCATGTCAGCACACGTGTAGCAGGAACAATGTAAGTGTTTTAAAGTTACAGTCCTTACAAAATTTGGAACCATTTATTTTGATTTAACTGTTGAAAGAGCAGGGTACCCTTCCCAACAGTAATTCCTGGGTGCCTCCATTTATCTATTCCTATTTTAAACTCAAAATGTCTAACTATACAACAACATCAAAGGTCATTCATCTTTCATATTGTGTGAATTAGCTACATAAATCAAATGCTGTCATGATGTCACATCATAAATGATTTTCGGTGACAAACTGTTTTAATCAATATTCTTTTTAAAAATCTGGCCTATAGTTTTTCTTCGTTTCTATCCAATTTAAACTACCCTACATTTGATCAACTCTCCTTATTGGGCCTCTACTTGTGTTATTCGCACATGCCCAAATGAGAACCTTGTTAACTATATTGATTTTATTCAATATTTACTAATTGCAGTAGTTCATTTTGGTGTCAGCCAGTGACTTAGAAATTTATTTTCATAGTATTAAATATCATCTGTTATTACACTGTTTTAATGTTGACAAAAGAGATTTTTCATATCGAATTTTGTCCATTTGGTGTCAACCGGTGTGTGCATATCTTATAGTCCAATAAATGCAGCACACACTTGTTTTGGCTGGTATTATATTCATGTATCACCTATAACCATAATCTCATTGAGAGTGCTGCTAAACTGCATCATTTGTTGATGGAAACCCTTATTTTCTTCTGGATGTTCTTGTATATTATGTCCATTCATCACCTTGTTGCTTCCTAAGGGAGAATGAGGAAATCATATCTCTTTTACTATTTGTGGTGTTATCTCTTATTTCTCACCAAATTACGTAGATCAGGAACTCAATGCTGTTTTTTTATTTTTTATTTCAGAGGTTATTTGGCACCGGAGTATGCAATAAGAGGGCAGTTGACACGTAAAGCAGATATTTACAGTTTTGGGGTACTCCTTGTTGAGATAGTCAGTGGGAGGTCTAACACAAATACAAGATTACCAATTGCAGATCAATATATTCTTGAAACGGTATGTGTGCCTTATTTCCTCTGTTGTGTTCAAGCATCTTTCGCATTTTTAAAATGGACAGTAAGATGGAAACTATGTTACACTTTATTGTGCTCGTCTCCCTATTAATAAGCAAAATACTCCAAAACATAATTCCTTTCTATGGTTCAAGTTGTATGGAAATAACTGAAATAATTGGAGTCAAATCCTTGTGTTGTTGTTGGTCTCAATTATTGGTATGTTTTTCTTCTTTTCACTGTGACGATATCTAAATATACAACAGTGTTTTGTATCTTTAACAAATCTAGTTCTATTGCGTTTGAATTTCTTTCCAATACTCAAAAGCAAAACATTGTTCTTGTGCTTGTTCTTCGCATATATATGTGATAGGTACAGTCCTGTGGGGAGTATGTTCTGTTCATAGCCTAATAAGAGTTAGATAATTGGTTATAACTAAGAGGGTAATTTTAGAGAGTGAGATATCATGTTTGTTGAGTGAATTAGGGCCTTTTGGCATTAGGAGGTAAGCAGACCCTCGAAGAGTTGCCTTTGTTTGCTATCAAAGGCAGAAGGGGTCCCCATTTCCAGGCAGTAAGATACCAGTTTCTTTCAGTATGTTTGAGTTTATGTACAGAAAATCACACTTTAATTTAACCATAGAATTTCACATGTGTATCTGCATTGATTCAAATAGGCTCTAACATAGAATTTCACTTGTTTGTTCATCTGCATTATATCTTGAAACACCACATGACTTTACTGTCATTTTGAAACAGTGAACTGAGATACCAAAGCGTAATTCTTGGTACTGCTTACTCATTACATTGATATTAAATAATACTCTACTGCATTATGGTATCTTTAGACCAACTCTTATTTAAGCTTCTTTACTTACAGACATGGCAACTTTATGAGCGAAGAGAATTGGCACAGTTGGTAGACATATCACTAAATGGCGAATTCGATGCTGAGGAGGCTTGTAAAATTCTGAAGATTGCCCTTCTTTGTACTCAGGATACTCCTAAGCTCCGGCCAACCATGTCTTCTGTGGTCAAAATGCTCACTGGAGAAATGGATATTAATGAAACTAAGATAACTAAACCAGGCTTGATTTCAGATGTCATGGACCTTAAAATTAGAGAACCTAAAAAAAATATAGATATGGGGACAGCTCCATCTTCATACAATGCTTCCTCTAGCTCAGATAGCCAGGGTACTACTACCATTTCATTGGCTGCTTCAAGTTCTGCAACAACTTCAAGTTTTACTGTAAAATATGATTAAAGCAAGTAAACATAACTAGTCATCAATGATTTTCCATTTGATATAAGATAACTTTTTCTTTCTTTCATTCTTATGAGGTGTGTTATCTCATGTAAATTTGTTGACGATTCCATAATTTTATTCTCATGTTTATTATTACTTTTATTTGTTAAAGCCACTTGGAAGTTTTGTAAAATGTACAATCTTGTATATTTTTTTTTTATTAAAGGTACAATTAATTTGATTAAATAGTAAAAGTGAAGATGTTTTCATGTTTTTTTTTTAATTCATATAGTGTATGGGTTGGAAACAGGTTGGACACCTATCACATGATTATGTTTGGCCTTCTGAAATTTGGAAATGTAACAAAAGTCTTCATGAACTATTAGAAGCTTTCATAAGACGAAGACCTTTCCTATTGGGCAATGGGCACTAAGCACGCTTCTTTTAGATTAGAGCGTTCTTAACACGCAGCTTATAGACCCACAAAATTGACTTGGAAAATAAGAAAGAACACAGAAAAAGTACACAACTTTTTTTTATTTTTTTCTCATGTTTATTATTACTTTTATTTGTTTGATAAATTGGAAAATAAAAGAACACAGAAAAAAAAAAAAAGGGAACAAGAAAGGAAACTAAGCTCACGGATGAGTGATGTCGACAATATCAGCCATCAACACGAGACTGAATAAGTACTAAAGAATTAAACTCTTTGAACCAAACGATTGAACTCAAGTGGTTAATAAACTCTGCCAAATATTGAATCATTCGGAATAATTTGAGTTCGATTCCATGGTGAAACAATTCTTAGTCAAAATCTACTCTTTACGACCAAACTTTGTCCTGGGAACTAGAGCACACAAAAAAAAAACACTCTCACCCCACTCCGCCAATTTGTTAATGGACCAGGCCACCTCAAGTTACTAGCCAAAAAACAAGCTATTTCATAAACTCACCTGAAATACACATAATCATGATCGCCTACATGAATTTAGCCTGTCTATTTTGGATGATATGTTGTCTCCACTCTAATCTACTCACATACGTCCAAAGACACTATAACGACTAACTAACGACTCTGCACCGATACGCTAAAAACTTCACATATTCAACGCATTCTTACACTGTCGTCGTCGGAGCGGAGAAGCCATTGCTTGGCGTTGATTACCTACATCCCGTCAACACTCACTCAGGCGGTGATCCTTGTCTAGAAGGATTACACTACCAAGGTAATAACGCTTAGTTAATCAATGAAATACCACGTGGCAAGTAACTATATATATTCGTAACCGAATTTCGTTACTCACATTTTCGCGCCAAACACTTTCTTCTTCAAAATCTCACTCTTTCTTTCGCATCGCTATTTTATCATTCTCCTCAAGAATTAGGGTTTCTTCCTCAGATTCTCTCTCTTTCTCTCTTCTCTTCTCCCATTTCACAATGCTGAGAAATCTCCAAGAACACGATTCAAGTTACTCTGATTCTCTGTAAGTTCTTCATCAATCACACTCTAATCATTCAGTAATTCTACTTAATTGATTTAATTAATCGAATTTCTTGTGATTAGGTTTGTTCGCATCATAGCATGCGAATTATGCTGCAGTACTTGTAATTCAAGGCGCAAGAAATCCGAAAAAAAAATCAATGAAGGGAAACCGTTCGAAAATATGGAGTTTCTTGAGAAGCTTGGTGAAGGTGGTTTCGGTACAGTTTTCCGCTGCTGCGACGTTGAAACTAAACGAATCGTGGCTGTTAAACAAGTCTCTATTCATGACACTTATAATGCTGTTCCTGGTTCCATCATCAGAGAAGTCTCGTTTCTTAAAGAATTGAATCATCCTAACATTGTTAGGTAATTATTACTAAAATTGAAACATTTTTAATTCATTTCTTTTTTAGGTTAAAGATTTATCAATTAATTGTACGATTGTGTTGTATACAGGTTGTTGAATGTAACGTACAAGAAGGGAACAAGACTGGTTCACTTGGTTTTAGAGTATCTTGATTGTGATCTTCATGATTACATTATTGACGCGGAACGCTTCGATTCATCTATTAAAGATCCAATGACTAAAAAGGTAAATAAGGTTTATTGAACATATTTTGTTGTAATCTTTTGTAATTAATGTGAGTTTTTTTATTTAACTTTGGTGTTATTGCAGAGTTTTCTGTATCAGATACTATCTGCGGTGGAGTACTGTCATTCTCGTAGGATTATTCACAGAGATTTGAAACCGACGAACCTTTTAATTGATCATTCTGAAAAGATAATCAAGTTGGCTGATTTTGGCTTGGCTAGAGAGTTGGGAGATCCTGATGTGTTATATTCGCCGAAGGTTATGTTTTTCTCGTTCGACAAGTAATCTTAGATCTTTTTCGTGCGTATTTGTGCATATGTAATTAATATGTATTAATGTTTTTAGTGCATTGTTGTTAAATTTAATCTTTCAACACTATTTCTGTTGCATATTGTCATTTTGACATAAAATTAGATTTATAATGTTAGCCAGTTGTGGTGATTCAAATTGTTGTGTCGGAGTTAGTCCTTTCCTGCATTATAAGTTGTCTCTTCTTGAAACAGATGCTCTTCTATACGCACTAGTCAAGAATTTAACTCATGACCATTTGCGTAAGAGATCTAGTTATATGTCAATTTTGGAAAACAATGTAATTTTTTTTATTAGGACACTTGGACATATATATACAGAGACAAATTATGATTTGAAAGCATTATAACTAGAGTAACTGAGGAATTAAAAAAGAAATAGTTATTCACAAGAGTGGTCAATTATAATGGAATAGTGTGTGATCTTATAAAGAAAGTAGATGTAATGGTTCCTGAAATAACCATAGATGTAATTTATTTCCAAAAACACCTGAGATATTGTAATGGTTTCTGACAGTAGATCTTATAATGAAAGTAGATGTAATGGTTCCTGAAATGTCTTTTACATTATTGTCACAGGTAGCAACTCGGTTGTATAGGGCACCTGAGATATTGTTTGAATGTGGTCAATATTCAACTCCAATTGATATTTGGTCTGTGGGCTGTATTTTTGGTGAGATGGTACTTGGACTACCAGTTCTCCGAGCAATTGATTGCAAGGATGAACTAGAGACGATTTTCAGGTAATTTCACACACACAAAACAGGACTTATTTCCCCTTTTTTGTTTTCAATCAAACCAACAAAGCCTTTTTCTATATATGAAGATTGTTGGGTACCCCAACAGAGGAAACATGGCCAGGGGTCACTACTTTATGTGCTAACCTTCAAACCTATCCCAAATTTAGACCAATGGTACCAAATTCTCACTTCTCAAATATATGAGTTATTTTTCACCAATTGTCCTGTTATTGGATCTTGCTTATGTGCCTCCGTGCAACTGTGTGTACTGTAGGACCTGTCATCAATTTTTCCTGCTTTTGATCCAACTGGTCTTAATCTTCTAATGGTGAGTCTCATTTTCTCACTAATTTTGGTTTGGTAACATGATTTGAAGATCCTTAGGTTTACTGCACCGCATTAGCCACACGCTGCTGTGAAGGTGCTGCTATAACCTTAGTTCACCCCTTTTGTCTTTAAAACATATCCCAATTAAAAATGAATCCTTTTACAATCCTAAGCTCAAATTGCTTATATATATTTTCATGGAAGGTGAATTTGAGGTCTTGTAAACCGCATTAGCCACACCCTGCTGTGAAGATCCGTATATACATTAGCCACACCCTGCTAATAAATTGAAATATTTGATCAGATTATTTGTAAAACTTTCTTACAGATCAAGTAATGTGGTTAAGAATTATCAATTTCAGATAACAGTTAAAAAATTTGTTAATTTTATGAATCAAATTATATCATCACCGACATTTTAAGAACAAAATTTGTGATTCACTAGTTTTTTTTTTTTATCTCTATTCCTTTCTTGGTATCATTTTCAATACTTTCTTTCATGCCGGTTTCTTATGCATTGCAGAGGATGCTTTGCCTGGACCCAAACAGGAGGATTTCTGCCGAATCTGCTCTTAGACATGCTTACTTTGATGACTTGGATCCGGTATATCCTCTTCTACTCTCTTAAATTGTCTCTCTCTTGTTGCTACGTTTTTTATTTTAGCTGTGTCTGTGTGTGTTCAAATCTACCTACAAGAACGGGGTATGTAAGACCCATGCAATTCAATGGTAGATGGCTATTTAACATTCATCACAAAAATATAAATAAAAGGCAGGATTAAGCTATTCAATACTACCTAATTCCCTAAACATAGCAAGAACATAAGAAACTTTTTATACCCTTTTCTGTTCAATATTTAACTACATTAATTTTATCCTTACCAAATTAGCGCTATTTGTAACCAATAACTAAACAATAAAAAACGACTTCAGTTTGATTTTCCGAAACAACTTCGCCATCCTCTATTTTCTTCACTCACTCCAATTGAATTATATGATCATGCCAGTGATTCTTAATTCTCATGTCTGTTGGTAAAGAGCATGGTAGTGCAAATACAACCGTATGAAGAATGGGATTGGTTCTAATCGCATGAAATTTTCTTTCCAATTCCCTCCCCTCCCCTCTGGGAGTCCTTCCCTCATCATTTTGCTCTTCCTTTATCTGTTCACACTACCTCTCTATATCCTCAAAAATGCCTTCAACGGAATCACCATCCTTCACTGTTGTGATAGAGCCTCCACATATATTGCTCCATATGCAATCCATCATCCACCAAAGCCATCATAAGTTGTGCACAATTTCAGTAAATACATTTTGGTGGTTATCAACATTGATGTCTCCTTTAACAATAGAGTAGCAACTAATATTGTGATCGTTTTACTAATGAGATATTGAAGTTTTTCAAAGTTAAACCTTATTGGTACTGTCATGAACTCCTTTTGTATAATAGGAAAGTCTGAACCTATTATATGTCATTCATAAGATAGGTTGAGTTCAGCCTAACCACGATGATCTCAAGGTGAATTCAAAGTATGAATATCATAAAAAAACTGTAGTAGTCTTTGATATATTTCGATAAATTTTACAATGGAGCAGTCTGTCACAAAAAAAAGGCCGATGACCATGGAGGGTGGCAACAACATCACAGAAGAGTTTGTGACTACGATGGAAGGTGGTAGCTGCTCCACCAACAACAAAAGTGTAGAAGTGTTTGTGAGCACGATGGAGGATGGCAGCACCACCGCCACCAACAACAATGAAGAAGTGTTTGCGGTGATGTTGGAGGATGGCAGCAGCACCACCAAGGTAGAAGAGATTGTGATGACAATAGATGGTGTCAGCAGCCCCACCACCGACAATAACAATGCAGAAAAGTTTGGGATGACGGTGGAGGATGGCACCACCACCACCACCAGTAGCGACAATGCAGAGGAGTTTTCAATGACGTTGGAGGGTGGCAGCAGCACCACGACCAACAACAATAACGCCGAAGCGTTTGCAGTGGGGTGTTTGCTGTTGATCAGGACAACATTTGGTGAAGAATTTGAAGCCCAAGTTGTTACGTTTGATCATCCCTCCAACATCCTTGGACTCATGGAAGGTTCCAAAGATGCCCCTCTTCGAAAAATTAGGCTTTTGAACGCTGATTACATCCAAGACTTTACCATTTTAGGTCAATATGAAGACCCACTTGATCCACGTAATTGCTACGTTGATCTCAATGATCTCCAAGCAAGAGAAGAACTTGCAATTAGACAAGCAGAGGCAGATGCTGAGAGGATTGGAGTTGGTGTTACAAGCGAAGCACAGAACATCTTTGATGCTTTATCTAAAACGCTTCCAGTCCGCTGGGACAAGAATGTCATAGTTGTGATGAATGAGGTGCGTATCAGCAGTCCTTATCACTCGGATTGTGTGATTGGCGGTGCTCCTGCTGCCAATGACCGGGTGAAGAAAGTGCTTGAGATGTTGAGGAAGCGTTTGCAACTTCCCTGTTCTGGTGGTCAGTAGAGTTACAAAATTTGCATTCTACAATCTTGATTACTGTATTGAGCTCTCAGGTTCTATCTTTCTTTTGGAGTTCATTTGAGGTATTTCCCTCAAATACATCTTAATAGTGTATGTTTTGGAGTTGGATTTTGGAGGGAAAACTTTAGAGGTCTATGTTTATATTTAATATATACCTGTTATTTTAAAAAAAACAAATTGAAAGAACAACATATAAATGATTATATAATGCTTCAATCACACTTAATTCATTTTAAAAATATTTTAGAGCACCCTTAATTTAAAAGAACAACAGTAAGCCCTCCCCCATTTCTGCCTCTAAAACTCTCCATCTAAACATACTCTTAGGCTTTGTTTTGGAGTTTGGAGAGGAAGGGAGGAGAGAGCTTTGAGGGGGTTGGAAATATAGATTTTTTTTAGAAATCTTTCACATTGTTTTGAAGGAAAACATTTTAGAGCTTTGAGGAGTGAATGTTGAAGCATGTGATTTAAGGTGTGTTAGATTTTGAACCCAAAAAGGGATCTAAGGTTTGTATCATTGTCACTGGCAAGATGAACCAGTTACAATTAGTTGTCCTGAACTCACGATGAGTTTAACAAATTATTTGAGCAAACACTTCTACCTTGAACCTCTTTGAGTTTTGTCTATTCACTATTTCTTAAAAATGTTACTACCTTCAATTATTATTTGTAAACTCTTTTAAAAAAATTGTTTTAAATTCTTTGGATGACTAACTAACCATGTTTTGTTTTCATTCAGGTTATTAAAGGAAAATCGAAGTCCTAATCAGCTGAATAAGTGGAGATAATTCGTTTTAAATTCTTTGGATGACTTTTTTTTGTTACAATTTGTTTGGATGACTAACTGTTGAATGTTTATTTTAGTCCTATCCCTTATTTTTCATAACCATTCCCCATTCGTTACAAGAGTAATATACGTATAAATTGTTTTGTTAGTATTTTTAATTTTTAATTGTTCGTTAGTTTCTTCTTCTTTTCACAAAAATTGTTCGTTAGTTGGGTAGTTTGCTTAATTAATTCCTTCCTGGCTCATTGTTTAAAAGTTAACTACTAGTCTACTACATTCAACCTACATTATTTTAGCAGTCCATGCACCGCGGGTCGTAAGAGTGATATTTTTTTTATTAGTGAATCAAATTTTTATAAATACCATAATATTTCCCCTCAGAAAAAAAAATACCATAATACTTATGTAGGAGAGAATTATGTCTAAAAGTTAAACTTTCAAAAAAAAAAAAATTAAAAAGTTATAATA
>Ga0228710_1002745_pt1 | contig 27919 bp, 17 predicted proteins | sample MedpolnodulmetaG_FD_177995 | JGI IMG/M metagenome (GOLD analysis project Ga0228710, IMG submission 177995) | Root nodule microbial communities from Medicago polymorpha collected in Santa Monica, California, United States - pink nodules | ecosystem: Host-associated > Plants > Roots > Nodule... | reverse complement strand
ATTTCACTAAAATTATAATCAATAAAAAAACGCCACATTAATTTAAAATATCTAATAAACATGTACTACAACTAAACATAACACGTGTATTTTTCATTGTCAGATCGAACTAATAACCATAAGTGAAAGTATTTGAAATATAGAGGTTGGATAAGAAAAATTGCATGAACGGGAACGACATCCAAAAACTTATATTTAATATAAAAAATTAAGCAATTAAAAACTAAAAAAAGTTCATTATAATGTTCAAAGTTTCGAGGGAGCCTAAAATGGGTTTGAGTGTCATATTTGACTACGAACAAATCCTACAAGTTAGATTGACACCATATATTTACCCCAAAATTAAAGCTTAAGACATTAGACGTATTAGTCTTCCCACTTATATGTTGTTCAATATATATTATTTCATTCAATTTATAATTTTAACTCACACATGGTACATTAACATCTCTCTCTTAAATGTAGGACTCTATGTATATCTGATCTGGTGAGATAGTCAAATGATGTCAGAGGCACAACATGGTAAAAATGTGGGTTGATGGCGGTTTCATATATGAATGTTTTTGTTTCTTTCTTTCATGAGAAGATATAAAGTAAATTATAAAAAGAAAGAAGATGAAAAATGAATTTGAACATGAGAGAAAAGATAAGAGAAAAAATTAAGGAGTGCATGTTTTACGCGTGATGGTATAGAAAATAGAATGAGTTGCATGTAATTATATAGATTTGTTAAAGGTGTTAGAGATTACTGAGTAATTATGTTACCAAAGTATTAGTCTCATTAAAAACATCAATTTAAAATGTCTAATAAACATGTATTTTGTATACTCAGCAAAACACATATATATTGTTCCATTGTCATATCCCACCAAAGACCAAAAGTGAAGGAATTAGAAATAACAGAGGTTGACTAAAAAAACTGGCATGAAAGTGAATGACAGACTAAAATTCAAGCTAAAAGCATTCAATGACACTCAAAAACTAACAAAATAAATCATCATAATATTAGGACTTATGCGGGAGTCTACATCAGATATATGGGTTACCTCACTTATATGTTTCTTAACATAAACTATTTCATACAAAGTGAAATTTTTACTAACACTTAACACAACATCAGTGTTCCACCACCAAGAACTTCTCCCCCGCAATGTTAAACATAGATAACATACCATCGTTGGACTTTTTGGAGGAGCCAACACCGGTCGATCGACACATTTGAGAAGGAACAACCACACAAGTGAGAATGATACTGCATCTTCAACAAAAAATTGCATGCTTAAGTATTAGTTTTTTTCGCTTATTGGTTAATCAATCTCCACTGTTTTATCCCATGTTTGGCTTTAACTGACACTAGATACATCATAATATTGGCTCCCTCTACTATGACGAAATTCTAACCCGTGCTTGACACGAGTGTCCATACTAGTTCCATCCATATATTACCAAAACGAATATATATATATATATTATAAAAAACAACTTATCTTTATCAATTGTTTATTAAAAAACAACTTATTTTATGCAAAATAATTTATTACGATCTCTTTTTAAAAAATAGCTTACTCAAAACAGCTTATTTCGACATCTTTTTAAAAAATTACTTATTCAAAATAGTTAATTTTATGCAAAACAACTTATTACGATATCTTTTTTTTAAAAAAACAACTTATTCAAAACAGCTTAATTTTATGCAAAACAACTTATTACGATATCTTTTTTAAAAAACAATTTATTCAAAACAACTTATCTTGTGCAAACAAGCTTATTATGATCTCTTTTTAAAATACAGCTTATTCAAAACAACTTATTTTATGCAAAACCGCTTGTTATGATCTCTTTTTAAAAAACAACTTATGCAAAACAACTTATCTTATGCAAACCCACTTATTACGATCTCTTTTTAAAAATGAACTTATTCAAAACCACTTATCTTATACAAACCCGCTTATTACGATCTCTTTTTTAAAAAAGAACTTATTCAATACAACTTATCTTATAAAAAGAGCTTATTCAAAACAACTTAATTTATGCAAAACAACTTATTACTAACTTTTTTTTTATAAAACAACAACTTATTCAAAATAGCTTATTTTATGCAAAACAACTTAGTACGATCTCTTTTTAAAAAGCATCTTATTAAAAAAAGCTTATTTTATGAAAACAACTTATTTTGAATAAGTTGTTTTTTAAAAAGAGATCGTAATAAGTTGTTTTGCATAAATTAAGCTGTTTTGTAAGTTGTTTTTAAAAAGAGATCGTAATAAGTCACTATTCATAAGATAAGTTGTTATTTAAAAAGAGATCGTAATAAGTTGTTTTACATAAAATAAGTTGTTTGACAGATGGATCAGATGAATTTTATAGTAAATGGACCAGATGGATATAGATTTGATGGATCAAATTACCACCCCTACATGTATCCGGGTCAAGCAGCAGAAGCGGGAGAATGATTTGGTTCTTAATCTCCTCTTCCATTTCTGTAACCCAAGTCTAATAAGACAATGTTAAAATGAAGTTAGCGGAGCCTTTATGGTAGAACATCATGTAAATGTTTAATCCATTTAGCAAATCCCATGATTCATTATGGGAATATCATGTCAAATAATATTTTCAGTTCAGAAGATACTAAGATGGTGGAGATTCTAAGAGATTAAATTGAAGCTAGAGATAAACAATTGTATGTGCTATATCAATCTGGTAGATTACACACACATACACATCAATCTGCTTCAACATGAAGGAATAAGAAAATTTTGAGCAACAATTAAATGAGCGGATATTGTCCGTCAAGGAGAGAAAGGTCCTTCAAATCATTGAGCAAATAATATGTAAATCTTACTTTTATGGAAAAGAAAACCCGAGGTTGAAGCCAATTTGGGGAGTCCTCGTTTATAACCAGGTGGCTGAAATTTCTGATGACACGTTGTCATTACATGATTTTTTTTTTATATTTTTATTGAGTCTGTACCAATTCTAGACAGCTTAGAGATGCAAAAAGGAAGATTTTACAAGAAGTTGAACTTAAAGCATCGTGTCACGTTTTCTACATCGTGACACAAGGGATTGACTAAAGTTAATTTTGTTAATCATCGTAGAACTAGAGAAACATTTATCGAATTTATGCGATCAAACCAACTGTCTAGGGCAAACCCCATATTTTGCACATCCAAGATCATAACAATATTGTTAAATTGAAATTAACACACTCCTTGTGGGTACGAACTTCGAATTATTACTTCGATAGTATTCATACACTTGTTAAATACTACGTCCGTCCCTATATATAAGACCCTTTTGTCAAAATTACAGGAATTAAAAAAGTTGATATTTGTATTAAATTAATGTAGTTGAAAATAGCATAGATGTCTTATAAAGAGGGACAAAAAAAATTCTCAAAAGGTTCTTATGATTAGAGACGGAGATAATATCTATCAATTCCATAGAGTCAAACCAACTATGCTAATCACCGTTCTCATGACGAGGTTCCTATGACATGCAGTCACCCACTAATTAGCTTCAAATGATTATGTTTGATCTTGCCTCTTTGTAAGTGTTATTTGAAACAATGAAGATTTAAAGTTTATCAATTTTAGAATAAAAAATGCACATGAGATGGACTATGAAGTAAGTTGAAAGTATCTAGTTTATCAATAATTGAAGTTTTCTCATCGATTTATATTCCTCCCCCTCATCTTTCTAAGTGTTTTCTTAATGACAATTTGTGCCATGTTTTTCGCATAACAAGGAAAATCAATGTAAAGAAACTAACAATGTAGGCATCTTTTTTTTTATCAACCCTCTTGGAGGTTTTAAGCATAGATTCATTGATGAGTTCTAAATAAGACACGTGATATTTGGCTACAATAATAAAGGGTAATATTAAGCTGAGTTAGAGATGTAAATAATCATTTACTCGAGGAATCACATGAACTTGTTAGGCTTATCACATTTACATTGTCTACCACTACAAGAAAGTCGCTCATTACCCACGAACAATTACCTACGGCCTTGCAGCCGTGGATAATTTTAAGCTTACTGACGGATTACCCACGAACAAACCGTCTATAAAGTTAAAATTTTAATGTGAATTTTTTAGAATTGTGGCTGACTGTGGTTTTGTTCAATGTTTATTGTGGATTCAAATTTGTCTTCTCAGCATAATCGTTTCTTTAGACAGCGGAAATAATTCGATACCTCAATCCGTTTTATTCGTATCTTCTCATGTTTTGGACTTATTGTTGGTCATTTAAATTGAATTTGCAGGTTGAAACATCGAACTTATTCATATCTTCTCACAATTTCGACTATCAATTTACTATGGACTTATTTTTGTTTGTTAGAGGTTCAAGCAGCACCTTTGTTAGTGTGGACATATTTTTCAAAATCAATTTGGTTAATGCTATGTTATGGTCTATACATAGAATTCTTGGCCACCGTAAAGTTTCTAATTTGTTAATTTTATTGAATAAAATGCTTGTCCTATTGGTGGATGATATGGCTCTCAAGTGGTATTATTATTTGATTCTTATATCTCTGGATTTTTAAAACTGTAGACTTGTGCAACTGTTGAAGTAGAAATATCACAAGACATGCAGCTTGTTCATTTTGATTTCAATAGGTAAAGCTTAACTTTCCTTTGGAGTTCTTTCTGAGTTATGATGTGATTATCTAGGTCTGTATGCTGTCTTATTCATTGTGAAGACTTCCTAATTAAGTAGTATAATAAAGTCTAATTATTGAACTTAATTTTTTATTTTATTTCGACGTACAAATAATGTAAAGTGTTGCAATTTTCTCTCGTGAGCAGGAAACTTATCAGGAGAATCTAGTGAAGGCATTTGAAAATGGCACTAAGGGGGTTGATCCTCCAACAACGACATGAATCTCGATATAGCAGTCAGGTTTCTTCCAATATTGCTGCAGAGATGGCAGAAATTAAAGAGAGAGCAAACACATGAGAGGATGATGCTCGAGCTGCACAAGAGGAATGTCACTAGGAAAATGAGCACACAAATGATTTGGAGAGAAAATTGAAGGAATTGGCTGAGTGTTGCTTCCATTAAGGGTGACCAACACCGTTGACATCTTGACTATGTATGAGGAGTATGACTCTGACGGCGAGTATGAGTATGACTCTGACAGCAATGAGGATTAGATTATGCTTTAGTCTCTAACTTTGAGTTCTTCATCTACAATATGCTATGTTGAGACTTGTGGATTGATGATTATTGAGATTGGTTTATGTTAAACTCATTGAAGTTATGAAATTGATTGAATTTTAATTTTATTTTAGCTTATGTTGATTACATGAAGGTCAATGTGATATGTTGGTTATGAAAAATATATTCATGTGAAACAAAAGAACCATCAACCATATTAGATATATCAGAAACACTGTAATATGGTCAAAATAAAAATAATAATACCAAGGGCTTGGTCGTGGGTAATGGCATTCTAAACTTTTAGTAAATAGAAACCCTATAGAGGGCTTAGCCATGGATAATGTTATAGACGACTTAGTCGTGGGTAATAGAGGACCAATATATATTTGTTGAAATGATGATTACCCACAAATTATCCATGGCTTAGCCGTGGGTAATTACCCACGGTTTTCATGGCCGTGGGTAATGTTACCGACGAGGCTTTTACCCACATCCTTGAGGCCCTCGGTAAGTTGCGGGTAATTAACATTACCCACGGCTTTTTTCACTTACCCACAACTTTTGGTCGTGGGTAATGAGAGAATTTCTTGTAGTGTACGTGGAATCCTAAGAAATCTTAACAAATCTTTAATCCAATTTGTATCAACTTGTTCTTACAATTGATTATAGAATGAAGAAAATTAACTCTTGATTGTATTTCTTCCTTATTGTTTAGTCTCCTTATTTGTAGATCATCAATTTTAACAGTTTAAAACTATATTGTCATGTTTGCAGGCTGTCACATTTGTAAGCATGTCGTTGTTGCATTCCATTAATAACCGGAATATTTATTATTTTATGAAAGGGAATGGAACAGTTTTAACTTCATTCCCTTTTAAGATACCACAAAATTGTTAAATATCACCATCAAGCCGTGTCATATATTCCAAAATTGTTAAATATCACCATCAAGCCTTCTCATATATTCCACTTTTAAGCAGTAATATACTAAAGGTTTAATAGCAGTGTCAGCCCCCTAACTTTTCCAAAGTTGTGATTTTGGCCCCCTAAGAAAAAAACTATAAAACTGCCCCTTAAGTTTTTGCATTTGTGACAGTTTTGGCCTCCAAGACCAATTTTGACTCGGTTTACACTGACGTGGCACCCTAAGTGAGGTGCCACATGTTTTTTTTTACCAAAAATTGGTCTTGAGGGGCCAAACTTAGAGGACGGTTTTGTAGTTTTTTTCTTAGGGGGCCAAAATCGCAACTTCGTGAAAGTTAGGGGGCGAAAACTGCTATTAAGCGTATAGTAAAGCCTAGTTCCTTGCTTCTCAATTTAATAAGGGAGCCTGTAGTGTCAGCTAGTATATGGATCGCTCTATAAATTGATGCATGTAACAATGAACTAATGCAACACTAAGCTAAGTTCATAACAAATAATTCTTTCCTCTTATCAAACAATGACTTATGTTAAGCTCATTACTTCGGCTCTCTTCCTCGTTACCACACTCTGTATGTATTTTTTTAACATAGCGTTCATCTTTCCCACAAGAATATTTGAAATCTCATTGACACCCTTTCGATTTGAAAGCATCCATCCAGGCTCTTATTATTTTTTAATGTGTATAAGATGTATACCGTTCTTTTTATTGCGTTAATGAGTATAAATTACACATTTATAATAGTTTTTGCAAGTTTATATTGTAACAAACTATATTTATCTTTTACGATCACTTTAATAATATAACATTTTTATATGTGAATTTGTTTAATGATATAGAATACATAGTATAGAAAATAATAGAGAAAATTACATTTTTAGTCCCTTAACTTAACTTCAGATAACAATTTAGTCCTTTATCTTTTTTTCATTTTAATTTTGTCCTTTTAAGCCATTTGCATATAGATTTCAATTTCCTGAATATATATTATTGTGGTAGTCATATAGGTTGTATGCCTAGATGTGTATGTATTAGTTCCAACTTTAACTGCCCTCGCCATTTTGTAGTAATATTTCAGACGAAGAATGTTGAAGCAGTGACTTGTCCGAAATTGGGTTCCGTTTGTTCACCATTTGAGATGCCACCATGTGGCAACTCCAAAGATTGTCGTTGTATCCCTTACTTTTTATTTGGAGGTATTTGCCAGAGTCCATCTGGTTCTGAACATAATATGAAGATGATCGAAGAACATCCTAACTTATGTCAAACTCATGCCGAGTGCATCAAGAAGGGAAGTGGAAACTTTTGTGCTCATTATGCTAATGCTGATATCGAATATGGATGGTGTTTTGCCTCTGTAGCCGAAGCAGAACGGTACTTCAAAATTGGATCAAACACAGCAGTTAAAAGTTTCATCAAGATTGCCACTAACTCTAAAGAAAAAGACTACCTTAAGATGGCTTTGGAAATTGCCACTTAAGAATGATATGGTCTAAAACCAACTATGCATTATCATGCATGTACTACTTTAAATAAAACAACCTTTGTTTCCAATTGATCAATTGGATTTCTTCAATATCCGTTTGGATTTTGATAAAAAATGCATGTGCATTGATGTGGTATTGTAATATAAAAGTATTGGAATGTTACTTTGAAAGTAATGCTTTGACTTCTACATTACTTGTTCTATTAATTTTGCAGGTTATAATTTGTTTGCGGTTTTAATTCTTAAAATGTTTAAATTTAATTTTTATATGGAGCCAAACATAAAAACAATTCGGGTTACAAATCTTGAAAGATGCAGTAAAAACTAAATGATCTATAACAATATATAGACTCATACACACAGGCAGTGTAAAAACAGTTCAACATCACGGTGATCTTGCACCCTTCTACTGTTTTAGATAACTTTTCCCCTATTTCCATGAAACTCACTTTGATCTCTATTTTTTTGCCTAACCTATGCCTCGACCGACACCACAATGGGGTTCTCTCACCTAGTAGCTGACTGTTTGGAGTACTTTGTCGCCTTGTCCTGCCATTGTAGTTAATTTAACTGGGGACACTACATTCAACTAGGTTGCGCTGAGGGGCTTTTACGTTATGCCCTGCATACGTGTAAATTATTGAATCAAGCTTTATTGAAAGCTATTGATCATTAGGGGATGCCTTGTTCTAGAAGAAAGGTATGAAAATCAGGAACATTGGTCCAACATTGCTCTCATTCCTGTCATTGAAATTAACGGCTATGTGACAATATGAGCTGTTCATGTTGCTCTTAAAAAAAGTTGTTCATGTGACATGCATGACCTCTACATGAGATTCGAAATGTTGGTAGTCTCAAACCAAGATAACCTCTTCAATGTCTATTTCTTATGGTGTGCGTATGTTTTTGAGAAATACTTATCCTGTTGTGAACAACTCATACTTTATTTTATTAATCTCTTGTATATAGATACTGTATTGATACTTAACTTCGCAGAGATTATATTAGTCAGAACCCAGAAGACCCCTGGATAAGTCAATAAACTGACCATTCAGCAAAACAAAAAAGTCAATAAACCAGCTAAAGATCTTATGAATATTACAACTACTAAAGATCACAGTTATATTGTATTCAAAATCCAATAGCCGTCCAAGTTTGAGTGACGATTTATTCTTGATGCTATCAGATGTGACAGACCAGCTGAAAGGCATCAAATGCATTGCAAATTCTTATATTGTCAATGTATACTTAATATGATATATATGTGAATACAAATCTTGATAATAATATATTTTTCTAAATTGACTTATTTTAAAAGGAAACATAAGCATGTAAAATAAAAACTTTAATACTAGGAGGACTTGGGTTCTGGTAGGTAAATAATTCTATAAATTATCATATTTTATGTTCCCAGCCCAACTTCACTTAAAAAATGATTTGTGGGAGTGGACATGTTTGATAGATTATTAGAAGTGGACATGTTCTTTCAAAAGAGTTTTGTGATTACATCAACAACAAGAAGCTGAATGTCTCGCTCTTGAAACAGTTACAAACAACACTGCTGATTCTTCAGGCTGTTCTCGATGACGCAGAGGAGAAGCAAATCAACAATCCTGCTGTCAAACAATGGCTAGAAGACTTGAAAGATGCAATCTTTGATGCGGAGGATTTACTCAACCAAATCAGCTATGATTCCCTGCGATGCAAGCTGGAAGCAAAACTAATAAGGTCTGGAACTTCCTTTCATCTCCTTTTAACACCTTCAACAAAGAGATCAATTCCCAAATGAAGATCATGTGTGAAACATTGCAACTTTTTTCACAACTTAAATATATCCTTGGTTTGAAAACTGTAAGTGCTAGAGTTTTTCATAGAACACCTTCAACTTCAGTGGTTGATGAATCTGTCATGGTTGGTAGGAAGGATGATAAAGAGATAGTTATGAACATGTTGCTATCAGACAACAACGGTACTAGAAATAATAATATAGGTGTTGTTGCAATTTTAGGTATGGGAGGTGTCGGTAAAACGGCACTTGCACAACTTATTTACAATGATGAAAAAGTTCAAGAGCACTTTGATCTACAAGTCTGGGTTTGTGTCTCAGAAGATTTCAATACTTTGAGAATAATCAAAACTCTCCTTGATTCTATCACTTCAAAAACATGGAATAGCAATAATCTTGATATTCTTTGAGTCGAATTAAGGGAAAATCTAAGGGGCAAAAGGATTCCTTGAACATTCTCATGGAAAAAAATCAGCAGAAGAAATAGGTGATGACTACTTTAATGAATTGTTATCCAGATCCTTGATTCAACAATCAAATGACTTTTTTGAAAGACAAAAGTTTGTGATGCATGACCTTGTTAATGATTTAGCGATAGTCGTATCTTGAAATTGTTGTGGTAGGCTTGAATGTGGTGGTGACATCTGTAGAAGTGTTCGTCATTTGTCATATAATCAAGATGAATATGACAGTTTCCATAAATTTGAGTCTTTCTACGATCTTAAATGCTTGCGAAGCATCATACCAGTCGGCCCTATCAAAGTGGTTGATGACTTGCTACCCACACTCAAATGTTTGCGCGTTTTATGCCTATCAAAGTATGAGAACATTAACATGCTCCCAAATTCAATTGGAAGTTTGGTGGTGTTGCGGTATCTAGATATCTCTGACACTGCCATCAAACGCTTGCCTGATACAATTTGTAACCTTTACAATTTGCAAACCTTAATTTTATGTAGCTGTAAGAATCTCATTGAGTTGCCAGTACTTATCGGAAATTTAATTAATTTACGTCACCTTGACATCAGTGAGACCAGCATAAAGGAGCTTCCTATGCAAATTGTAAGGTTGGAGAGCCTTCGGACTCTAACTTGTTTTGTAGTGGGCAAGATACATGTTGGGTTAAGTATCAAAGAGCTAAGAAAATTCCCACACCTACAAGGAAAACTTACCATCACGAACCTACATAATGTCAATGATACCATGGAGGCATATGATGCAGACTTGAAAATTAAAGAACACATTGAGGAGTTAGTGCTCGAATGGGGAAAACAAGCTGAAGACTCGCAAACAGAGAAAGATGTCCTTGATGCGTTGCGTCCATCAATAAATCTGAGAAAATTGGACATTAATTTGTATTGGGGGACAAACTTTCCAAGTTGGTTGGGAGATTCTTTGTTTTCCAACATGGTGTCTGTTTGAATCACAAATTGTTCATATTGCATGACACTTCCACCACTAGGGAAGCTACCTTCTCTCAAGGACTTGGTTATTTCTGATATGACGATGTTGGAGACAATCGGTCCAGAGTTCTATGGCATGACAGGAGGAAGTTCAAACTCTTCATTCCAACCATTTCCATCCTTGGAGACGCTGCATTTTCAAAACATGCCAAATTTAAAGGAGTGGCTTCCCGTTGAAGGCAACACAGTTCCTTTTGCTAGTCTAAAATCCCTAGAGTTAGATAATTGTCCTGAACTGAGGGGACATTTTCTTAGCCTTCTTTCATGCATAAAGGAAATTAAAATACTAAGTTGTGATCATCTCTTGGCAACACCAGTTACTCTGCATTCACTTTCCTCAATAAATAGAATAAATATTGATGGAGATTTCGATTCTGAGTGGTCGTTGCTTGCGAGTGATTCTCCGTGTCTGCTGCAGTATGTAAGCATATGGAACTGTAGTATGTTACGGTCTCTACCTAAAATGTAAGCATATAGTATTCCGTATCTCACTTCATTTCCAACAGATGGTCTGCCCATTTCCTTGAAGTCACTTTGTATTAATGGGTGTAAGAATTTATCATTTCTTCCTCCTGAAACGCACAAGAATTACACATCGCTTGTAGAGTTGGTGTTAGTGAATAGCTGTGAGGCACTTACCTCCTTCCCACTGGACAGTTTCCCTAAACTCCAAAGTCTTTCCATTATTTGTTGTGCTAGTTTGGAATCCATTTTTATTTCAGTAACTCATCAACCCTCCAGTCACTTTCAGTCTTTTGCTGCAAGGCACTTCGATCAATGCCTCAACAAACGGACACCCTCACAGCTCTTGAACACTTGATTCTGAAAGATATTCCAGAATTGAAGTTATCATTTCTGCCTCCTAAATTACAGTCGATTCATATTTGCTCCAAGAAAATAGAAGTTCCTGTAAATGGCGGGTGTCTTCAACACCTTACCACTCTTTCAAAATTGACTATTGGAGGTGATGATGATATTGTTAACACCTTGTTGAAGGAGAAACTGCTTCCCATGTCCCTAGTGTCTCTCACAATTTGTTATCTCTCTGAAATGAAATCATTTGAAGGAAATGGGCTTCAAAACCTCTCTTCTTTGAGAAAACTTGAATTTCGAGTTTGTTCTGAGCTTGAGTCTTTGCCTAAAGACACACTTCCTTCCGCTCTAAAATCACTTTTGTTTTGGAGGTGTAAAAAACTTAAGTCATTTCCAGAAGATATGTTGCCTTGCTCTCTCGGGTCACTTGAATTTGGAAGTTGTGCAAGACTCAAGTCATTGCGAGAAGACAGTATCCCTTCCACTCTTAAGCTACTTACTATTGGTGAATGCCCTGTATTAGAAGAAAGGTATGAAAGTAAGAAGCATTGGTCCAACATTGCTCACATCCCTGTCATAAGAATCAATGGTAAAGTTACCATATCATGAGAAGCGAAGGAAAAGTTGCATTCTCGTTTTACGTACATTTTTCTTTTACTTTCCTAGTCAAGAATTGTTTCTCATTTGAATATGTTCAATGTGTGCACAAACTAAAGAGATATGTAACATAGTCAATTTGTTCGATATCTTTTGGTTGTTTGTCTACCTATTTCACTTATCAATTTGTTCGATATCACTGATCATATGTAAAGAAAATTCAATTTAGGTTCTATACGGTAGAACGTCATGAAAGCGTCATGAAAGCGTTTGATTGAAGGTGGAAAAAAGTGTTTGATAGAGATTCTAAGAGATCAAATAACAAAGTTAGAAACGAAAACTTTTTGTGTTCTATCAATCTGTTAGCACACTCATATTATATCTAACCTTTCTACTGTCTCTTTCATTTTGTTTTATATCATTCTCTATAATTCTGAATATTTGATATTTCAGGAGAAATTACTCTTGGAACTACTTGAGCAATCTGGAGTGATACTGCCCTGTATTATAATGTATATGTAGTTAAGAATACATGTGATACTGAAAAGAAAATCTGGTGATCATAATGGAAGATATGTTTCTGAAATAGGTACAGTTATCAATAATTCGAGAAGAATAAAAGAACTTCATTTTCTTATTTATAAAATGCACTAGATCAGCCGGATCATTTTAAAGAACTTCATTTTCTTATTTAGAGAAACCGATGACAACAATGTTGAGTAATGATGATGAAGTATATCTTGTTTCAGCTGCACTGATTAGAGAGCTTAAATAAGAGACATTGTTTGCAAAGGAAGTATTATTTCAGAATGCAAAAATTAGAAGAAAGAAAGTTCTCTTTGATGTTAAATTCAATTTCCAGAAACAAGAAAAATCTATGTTCCTCTTCATAGACAAAATTAAATTTTTACAAAGCTCAAAAAGCTTCCATGGAAAAATCTATGTTACCGTTCATAGAAAAAAAAGACCATAGTTTCAAAGTTCCGAGATTTTTTTTTTCCACCCTCTTTGCTTCTCATGCGGCCTTAGAAGGAAGATTATTCAAATGGAGGCAAATTCGCTGCGGAGGCTTCAGAAAAAAAGAAAAGAAGGGAGCCTATTAATCAAGTGAAAGTCATGACAAAACGTCAGAAACAAAAAGTAATCCCATCTTCTGATGAAGACCTTACACTGAATTTAGAGGAAGATGACACTGAAATATTCGAGATTGACAAGGCTGAATAAGATAACGAGGACATCCCATTGTTCAATCGCAAACACAGGACAAAACATCAGAAGCATAGACTACATATATATATCACATCATCTGATGAGGAACCAATCCTTTTACATACCTTAAGGACAAACAAAAAGGGAAAATCCATGCCAAAAAACAGGGTTAAAAAAAACACATCTTCTGATGAGGAGCCAATCCTACATACCTTATGGAGAACCAAAAAGGGAAAATCAGTGCAAAAAAAAACCCAAAGCACTAATCAGCACACATGATTGATTAATGAATGATAGAATTTCCATTTATTTCCTATTGTTTTTATTTCAGCATTTCAGAAATATTGTTTCAAGAAACTTTTCATTGTAATCAACAAATCTATTTTCAGTCCTCGTAGGCTTAGCTCAGTTGGTCAGTTGGTAGGACAATACATAATATATGCAAGATCTGGAGTTTGAACCCCAACCACCACAAAAAAAAACGCAAATCTATTTTAATTTAATAAAATCATTAATATTTTCACCATTGTGATATTCTTCTAAATATTATTAACATTCTTTCTTTTGTAAAAAAAAAAAAAAATTCTTTCTTAGTTACATATATTCAAAATTTAAAAAAAAAAAAATGTTTGACAAAACATCATCCGATCATATGCATGTGTAAAATAATTATACACCAACATAGTATACTAATTAAACTCTACATTCATTTATTTTACGCAAATTTTAAACTTATTTTTCCATAAAAAAATATAACAGTACAATTATTCATTTTTTAGGGGAAAATATCACACTTACTTATATTCATCCGTATGATAGTAAAGTCAAACCAAAGAAGTAAAGAACAGTAACAAAAACGAAAGAAATTAAAGATCACATCAAAATAAAAAAATAGAAAATATAATTACATTAGGGTTTCTTAAAAAAAGATAATAACCCTTTTTGAATGCGATCAAAATCCTTTGCCCACACACATTCAGAGATGGCTTCACCAAGGAATCCTTTGCCCACCCTAACATCACCGCCACCTTCACTCTCTTTCGGCAATTCACTACACGCGCCGCCTCTGCCCACCCTTCCATTTGATGTCATTCCAGAAATCCTTTGTTTTCTACCTGTAAAGTTTCTACTCCGGTCTTGATGCGTATGCAAATCTTGGAACTCTCTCATATCTGATCCCAAATTTGCCAAGAAGCACTTTTGCATGTCTTCTCGCCATATTTACTTCATAAGCTATAGCAGGTTACCAACCAAGTACAAATTCAGGTATTACCCTCTCGAAACTCTTTTCACAAAAAGAGCCACTGAACAATATGTGTTTGAGTATTCTCCCAACAATTGTCTTGGAGATCGTCGTGTAATGCATTTAAATCACTCTGTTGGCTCTTGCAATGGCATCCTTTGCATTGCAGACACCAATGCAAAAGGCTTAATTATATTGTTCAACCCTTCCATTAGAAAATTAAAGGAGTTGCCCCTTCTTGAAACACCACGAAAGACGACTGTTGGCTTTGGATATGATTCTTGTACGGATAATTACAAGGTTGTTGCTCTTATGCCATACAAGATGCGTGTCGGGGGTCATGATTATGTTTACCAAACTGAAGTGAAGATTCATATATTGGGTACCGATTTTTGGAAAAATAGTCAGGAGTTTCCTGTTGGTATTGTCCCAATTGGACAATCTGGGAAATTTGTGAGTGGCACGATTAATTGGTTAACCTCTATTGATCTTGAACGAAAAAGTCCTCGCTTTATTGTTTCTTTTGATTTGGAAAAAGAATCTTTTCGAAAGGTTTTGCCTCCTGATAATGGAGGGGTAGATGTGTGTATCTTCATAGCCTTGGGTGTGTTGAGGGATTGCTTGTGTCTGACTTCTCGTGATGATACCTACTCTGTAATGGATGTTTGGGTTATGAAGGAGTATGGAAATAGAGAGTCGTGGACTAAATTGTTCAATGTTTCTTACTGGGGAGATCCTAAAGATAGTGCAATTGGTGAGCCATTATATATTTTGGAGGATAATCAAGTGCTGCTGAAGTTTCATGAGCATTTAAAATTGAAGTTGATTGATTTAAGGAATGGTACTATTACATCTCCTGAATTTTATTACAGCCCAGAAATCTGCACTGAGAGTTTGATATCACCTTGTTCTTAATGTTAGGATCTAGTGCTATGTCACTTGAGTATGAAATTCAATAACAACTTATAATATAGTTTTTGTTTATGTTATTATTTTGTACTTGTTTTTAGAACTGGTGACTTGGATTAATTAATGTTTGATTGATTTTGCAGCTGGACAAATTGCTATTATTTTAATTTCTATATATTACTTTTTTTTTGGTTAGAATTTTTTGTTCTCTCATCATGCATTACATTTTATATAGTTCACAATCATGCACTGCGATGTTAATATATGCTTTGTCATTTACTTTTTTATTATCCTAATTAGGGTTTAGATGTTTTGCAAGGTTCAATTATTTTTTTCCACATGTTTGCACAACACATAATGAGCTGGGAAAATCAAATTTTATACCGCATGTGGGAAAGAATTACAAAGTTATAAGAGTGTTAAAAGAACCTCTCAAAGTTTCTCTGAGAAAGTTCTAGTTTTTTCCCATTCTAATTGTTGCAAAATTTATATTAGACTATTATTTCAAGTGGGAAATAATTTTTCAAATCAGCAGCATGTGATAGAGACTATATTGGCCTTCCACTTATGTTCTAATATGAACTTGACATGGCTTGGGTTTAACTTTGGTTATAGGAAAGTCTTGAGAGACTATATTTTTCATGAGCTTGGTAATGTCGTATAGTGGAAATTTGAATATCTTTTTGAAAATGGAGAGTGATGGAAATAAATGATTTGAGGATGAAAGTCTATATCTGTGTGGAAGATTGATTTTGCAAGAGATAGGATTTGCCATAAAGGAATGAAGGGTTGTTGATTTTACGGCAGGACTAAAGTTTTTGAGCTTCTATAATTTACCAATAGGTTTTGTTGTAAGGAAATAATTTTTTTTTTCCTGATTTCCATTTGGCTTCAATTTTTGGAATTTTTGAAGATGCGTCGACACTTTTTGGAAAAAAGAGCCAACCTTGTTTTAGTTTCTTTCTTACCAAATTGGGGTGGGAACATGCCAAGCCGTCCGACAGGTAGACATGGCAACAATACCCGTCCCCGTGGATACCCGGTCATACCCACCCCGATTTGACGGGTTTTCCTCGCTTTGTCTGGGTTTGGGTATGGGTATGGGTTTTCTCCGAATTCAAAACACGGGTATGGGACGGGTAACGGGGTTATATGTACCCACCCTGAACCTATACCCATACTCGTCCCAAATGTAAAAAATTACTTTTTTTTACCCCTTTTATATAAATAGAAACACAACCCTAGATCATTTCACTCCAGTCCAAACAGCAGATCTCATTGTCAGGCGACACTTTTCTGGAAATGTTAAAGGGAACATAATGCTTTACAATATTGCCATTGGGGTTTGAAAAAAAAAATTAATAAAAAATGATTAACTACAGGTACGGGGATGGGGATGGGATCCCCGAACCCGTCGGGGATGGGGATGGGATTCAATTTCTCATCCCCGTTGGGTATGGGTAGGGTAACAGGTAAGTATGTGAGAATAGGGTATGGGGATGGGGATGGGGATGGGGAAGGTAAAACCTGTCCCCACCCCGCCCCAGTGCCATGCCTACCGACAGGGCCTATGACCTAGCCTATTTAAAGTCTACCTCGGCCCAGCTCGTTTATTAACAAGGTCATTGTGAGCTTCCTGATTCTCTTGAATAATTCAAAGGTGATGGATTCTTTTTTCAGTTCTGATGCAAAGGAAAGTTTAGGCAATGTATGGTCTGCTTCTTTCTATGGAGGAAAGCAGAAGGATACTGCATTCCCTCAATTAGGATGTGTGCTTCTTGAAAGAAAATAGTGTAAAGAATACCAACACTGTTTTGATGCAGCATTTGAATCAGGTCACGTTAATTTTGCAACTTTTTTTAGGATATTTATTGTGTTGAAACTCATCTATGCTCCATATTTGCATTCAATTCTGTAAGTTCTGACTCTATATATTTGAAACAACCAATTTTATTTGATAAGCTATACCTTGCATCAAGGAGTCATAGGCAAGCAATAAAGATATATAAAGTTGAGAACAAAACCCCATAACCCTACACCAAGAAATCAGTAAACAGAGGCCACCCCAATACCAAACACAGAAAAACGCCTTACACACACCACCCACCAACAATACACACAACAAATCCAAAAAGGGACACTTTAAAGGCCCTGCTATTCAACCGCAGAACCCGCAACACATCCCAGACCGCCAGAATCGCACACTACAGCCACGGCACAGATAGCAACTGCACCATAGTAATGCCTCAAATTCAAACACGACATTATCTATTCAAGCAGTCTCCCATATCCCAACACCACTCATAAAAAAGACACGGAAACAAGTTTAGTCTTTCAAGGCTCCATTTCCAAGACAACATCTTAATTCCATCAACAATTTGCATAGTATCCTTGGTAATATTTTTGAATAATATCTTTTCGTTCCTAACCATCCAAATCACCCAAAACGGTGCAATGCCAAATGAGGAAATAACCTTGACAAGAACTCTTTATTGAAAACAAATCATGGACAAACTTATACATACATTATCCAACATGAAACAAGAACTCTTAATATATGTAGGAAATTTTCTTAACTTCACAACTTGTTTGGTTTTATTTTTCCTTTGCGTGCTTATAAAATTTCAAGTTATGGCAATGTAACCCTTTTACGATACTCAACAAGAGCCCACAGTGGAAAAATATTTCTATACATTGGATAATGCAGCATACAATTTTTCAAGATTGATCCTGTGATTTCCTGCATCAAATATACACAAACATATTTAGAAATAGAAATTATACCATGCGATGTGGAGCCAAGTTCATCTACCGGGAAAAATATGTTTTTCATTGTTTATTATGTAGTGTAATCATGCAATCGAACTCTGTTTTGAATATCAAATTGAAAAACTATAGAAATTTTTTTTATGAGATAGAAATGCAAGCATACAATTCAACTTTATCGATAGTTATGTTGTGTATTTGATTAATTTTTTTTGGCAAACCATAAAGTGTCCTAACACATTGAAGATGGTAAGCAAATCACCACACAAGTGTCTAAGGGGGAGAGTGACACAAAATTTGATTTTTGATTCTATAATGCTATCGACTCATGTCCTATTTTACAATATCATAATTATCACTATAATCAATCTTTGCTATTGTGAGCTAGGCATAAATATGCATTATCAAATGATTGAGATGAACCTGTTGTGGCCAGTCACCCTCTTCCAACTGAGAATTGATGAGCAATTTTGCAGCACGGTGAAGAGGAGCAGGATTTATTTCTGCCTGTACAGAAGAATTAGAAAACAGAAAATACTTGTTTCAAAATTCGTTGGTACCTATGTAGTTATGGTAATATATAAATATTTTACTTTTAATTTATAGTGAAGTGGATCAATAATTAAATAAAAACAGACCTGGCCAGCATGAATTAAACCCAGAAGAGCCCATGCAGTCTGTACAAGATTTGATCTACTTCCTTCAAGAGGTATGTATATCTGCATTATTAATATTTAGTAATACATGATCATCATTATATTGTTGTTAATTCATTAATTTTTTTTAACAACAAAATTATATATATAGAAGAAGAAAAATGAGCGAAGTATAATTAGTACTTGACTCGATTATTAGGGAGAAGTGCAAGAGGTGTTCGACAAAAAAAAAACAAATGTAAGTACGACAAGGATTGATAACTAGTTAGTAATTATCAACCTTATTAGGGCTTGAAAGATAGCTCTCCCCCCACCCACCATCTTCTCCTTGCGTTGTGAGAAGAAATTTAACTGCTTTGCGAATAGCAGCACAATTGGTATAAGTTTTTCCAGCAGCTGCTAATCCACCAAGTGCCAACCAAGAACCATAAATGAAGCAAATTCCCCAGGCTCCATACCATGAACCATCAGATGTTTGTTTATCTTCTAGGTATTGAACTGCATTGGCAATAAAATCCTCTATCTCTTGCTTCCTATGCTCTGGATATAATTTCTTGAACAAAACTAAAGCTTGAATTGCTGATCCGGTGCAATCAACATATTCATGCTCGACTACGATATCAGCAACAAACTCCACAGGATTGAGTAACTAAAAATAAATAATAAAGTTTTAATTATTTCTTAACTAAGGAAAATGTATTGTATTATTCATTGATATAAGATAATACTTACTTCTAACCATTCTGGAGCTCCTGCTGGCTCCCACGCTGCTAAACCGCCATTTTTACTCTATATTAATTAAAAAGTGAAGTTGATAACAAGAAAACAAGTCAGCGTAATGAAATCAAACACTAATTAACTAATCTTTCAATTAAACATATATCAAAATAAATTTAGTCGTCCTTGCCTGAAGAGACAATACGATATTAACTGAATCATATAACCTTTCTGGTTCCATCTTATCCCCCACAATCTCTGGAGGCAACACTGATAAAAGTAGGCAACACTGAAACACAAGAATTTAACCTAGGTTGACTTACATTTGTTGTGATTGGTTAATTTTATTACTAACAACTAAGATTGTTCACTTCATGGCCTATGTTGTTAATTAATTACCTTCAAACCTTCTGCAGTACAATCAGAAACCTGCCATCCATGGTCTTGATCGGACAAAGTCCACGAGCCTTTAGAAATATGACGATACATACTCTTAAAATCTCCTGAAGGGTTGTCTCTAACCTACGAAATAAGTGCATAAATTTTTTTGCATGTCAAATCTAGCAAACATGTGATTCACATGTCTAATGAACACTGACCAAGTAGTAATACTATATAGTTGTACTACTTATATTATCATACACTTGAAAGGGTTGTAGAAAAGGTAATAATTAACTAACTTTTCGATTAGTTGATCAAGTCAATATATAAGTAAGAGGGACCGCAAATATGTCATTAACTAATTTAATAATTTGGATAAAGTCTTCTCATTTAGAAGGTTAGTTTCCTTAACTTCAAACAAGGAGAATTGTTATCATGTCATATTAGAAGGTTAGTTTCCTTAACTTCACTCATTTTCTTTGTAAAATTTTGGTTGTTACAAGGGTTGTCCTATAAAAAGATGTTCAAATAACATAACTATGTTTATATCATCAAAATAAAAAAAATACCTGAGATTTCTTGATGAAATCATGTCCTTTTGCAAGTGCAGGACCAATTTCCTCAATTAAGTTAGAGGCAAGCAAAGTTTGAACGGCAAAACCAACATCCCATTTTTGGCTACCAAAACTCTTCATTATATTGGCAAAGAAATTATGATGAGTTAATACTAATAACATTAATGATTATATGTTGTAATTATTAAGTTGTATTGAAATATGATGGAGTCATATATATACCTGCATGGTCATTCCGTCTTCTGAAACCCATAAGTAATCGGGGACCCTTGCAAGATGCTTCTTGAAAGCATCTCCATTTGGATCTTCCACCCAACAAGAAAGCATACATAAAACCTAAAAATTACATACATCTTAAGAGAATATTCAAATGAATTTTCTGTTAATAAAATGAAAATTTGAAGTTAATTCCACTTCAGCTAACGCACATATATAGAAAGCATAACTAAACAATCCATATGCTTTATTGCTAATGCTATGTCACTTACCTTTTCCACGCACCCAATGGTTATGTATCGACTATTCTCATCTTCGTAGTGGATATGCTTCATTGTTACTTGAAGTGCTTTTTCTCTAATCAACTTGTTGAAAGGCCAATGAGTTAGAAGTGGTTCAATGAATATGTATAAACTATCCCACATAAGATCTTGTACAAAAGGATGAGGATAGTAAAGGTCTTCCTGCGATATATATGACAAATTGTTATCCCTCCTTTGTTAAGAGGATATATATATTCCTACATTATAATAAAGTTATTAAAAACATCTCCCACCTTCGCACACTGGTGACGTGCTTTTTTCCAATTAACTTTTTCATAAGGTTCGATATAGAGTTCTTCTCTCAACTGTAAGATGAGCGGTGTGATTGAACCCACAAATCTCTTTCCATACAAGTAAGACATAGGCATGTATACCAATCGACAATAACACCACATTTTAGCTGCAATTAGTTAAGGTGAAATTGAGATATAATAAACTTTCAATTCGGTAAGAGTAACAATTTAATATTCAAAACTCGCTCTCTCTCTCACTCAAACATGCGCAAACGCGTACACATATATAATTAATTCAACCTGGATGCATAGGAAGAAATGAAGGAAGGATCCAAAATTCAGGAGGCATTGGGTTGGTTCCACTCCAATCAAATACACCAAGTATCTATAGGTGGAAAATACATTCAAATTAGTAACATCATACATTACATGTTTGTTTGTTAGCTTCAAAATTGTTATATTATATAGATAAGAATGATACCGAAAGCCATGTTTTTCCCCATGAAGGTATCTGTGTCACACCACCATGATCATGAATCCACTTTCTTGCTCTTGCACAAGCATTGTCTTGACCTCCATTAGGCCCTTCTCCAAGAATTCGCATACATATATAATTGAGTGTGGTACAAAACATGGTGCTGTGACCCTCTATGTGTAACCCCAAACCTCCATCTTCATTCTTCAAACAAACCACACAACTATTGAATGTCCATAATTGACATGAAGAAATCTCAAACAAAAATATATTTTCCTACATCATATTCATACAGGAAGAAAGGCAGTGATACCTGATGGTAATATATGTAACGAAGAATCTCCTTGCGATGCTCTTGTGAGAATACAGAATCAAGATGTCCTGTAATATACATACAGAAAACCTGCAGTGTTTTGAGCAAGTAGAATATTTCTGTTGATTAGTGGTTCAACATACCACACTTAAATTTTAGATAGAATAGAAAATAATAATGATGATAATTCATATATTATGATCAAGCTACTCACCAATGGAGGAAGGAAAAACATAGGACCTGCATTTTGAGCAGGCCAATGGCCATCACTAGTCTGCAATGCTGCCAGGTGATGCGCGCCCCTTCTCACTGTCGTTATTAGTTTTTCATATGTTATGTCCTCTCCATCTTCTATTTTCACACCACATATTCTTTGTTTGAAATTATTCTCTCTCAAAACCTATACATGTGGGGAATAAAAAAAAATTAAAGATGAGAAAAATAAATAACATTGGAGGTAATTTTCTTCTCGCATAATTGCATAGGAATGTATACCTGCACCAAATCAATTTGATTTGATGATTATGCAATATATACTACCTCCAATCCAGAATAGAAAGAAACAAACACTATTTTGAAGATGCACCAAATGATCAATTCACACCTATTTGGGTGGTGTGATTAAAGATAATATCATTAATTAAGAGTAAAAACCATCATTTAATAGAGTAAGAGAAGTTTGAATTGCCTTTTCATTTAAAATATACACTCTTCTCTTTTAAAAAATAAAGGGTTAAATATGTTTCTGATCCCTATAAAATCAGGAACTTCTAAGTTTAGTCCTTACTTAATTTTAATAGTTTTTTTAGTCCTTACAAAAAAATTTCACTTCTAATTTTAGCCCCTCCTAAAACAAAGTTTGTTTAATTATCCTTAAACTTTAAAATTTTTGAACGACTTTTTTGAGACAAGTTTAGAACACTATCATAGGTTCATTTACTAAAATTTAATTTTTTTTAACATGAAACGAATTAAATATGAATTTATTAAAACGAAAAAACTTAAAGATAAAAGTAATAAAATCTGGACGTATAAATCAAATTTTGTGATACTTTTTTGCAGAGGAACTTTTAGTAATGTTCTTAACACGTCTACAAAAAATTGTTTAAAAACTTAAGAGTTTAAACATAAATTAAACAGATTTGAATTGAACATGGATTAATACTGAGTGCATAATTTTTTTGTAGGAACTAAAAGAACTATTAAAATTAGGTAAGGACTAAACTTAGAAGGTCTCAATTTTATAGGGACTAGAAAAATATTTAACCCAAAAATGAAACTTATACTCCCTTCTCTTGTGATATGCTTGAATGACAACCTCCTCCCTTAATAACTAATTATGCACTACACTCTAATATATTTTAACATAAATAAATATTTTTATGATATATATTAATTTTGAACCTAATTTAATTTCTTTCTAATTTAAATGTCAATGATAATTAAATTTAAATATTTTGTATTTTTGATAAAATTCAAATTTAATATTTTGTTATTAAATTTATAATTTAGAATATAAATTCACTTTTAAATAACTGTATTTTATTGAATTTAGTAATTTTCACTCATTTTAATTTTATTTTTGTGCTATTTTATATTTTATAATCAGATTTAAAACTAGATATTAATGAAATTGTGAATAAAAAATAGAGAAAAATATGCATTCAATTTGATTATATTAAAATGAACCCACAATATTATTTTATCACAAGAGTTGAGGGGAATGTAATTTAAGTTTCTTTTAGAGGATGAGAGTGTATATTTTAACATAAAAGGAAAGGAGAGTGTAATTCAAACATTTGTTTAGAGGAAAGTGTAATTTACTCTTTAATAAAATGTATTGTCCGAAAGAATTTAAACTTTTGACCTTATCTATACTATATATAAAGAAAGGGAAATGTTAACGAGTGCCTCGGGGCACTCTTTAAGACCCATAAATAGTAAATATTTTAAAAATACATGTAATCATTGTCTTGAAAATCGAAATATTTGATTTTTATAAAGAATAATTTCTTATTTTGGAATGCTTAAAGAGTGCCTCGGTGGCACTCGTTAACAAGACCCTAATAATAACCTCTTTCAACTCTTTTGAGTTGACATTTTCTCTTTCAAAAAATGTCCTTATTTTCAATACAAAAAAACACATGTAATAAATAGATAAGAATGTATTTAAATATTAAAAAAAGGACAAAACTTAGGTACAATTCCTTAGGTACTTTTCGTACGGTTCTTAACTAAAAATACAACTTTTTTGGAGATAACAAACTTTGAGATAATTATGGATTTAAGGAAATCATGGTGAATTTAGTTAAGAACCATACGAAAAGCACCTAAGGTATTGTACCTAAGTTTTTTCCTTAAAAAAATGGATTGAGATTCCCTGCTGTAAAAAAACACGCTGTTTTGCCGCTGTTTTTCATCTCAGCCGTTGATTATAGATCATGCAGTTTAAATTAACTCAGTTGTTAAATCACTTCGAATCATCTTAACCACACGATTCAGATCGGACGGTCCTGTGCTGTTACAGCGTCCTGCTGTAACAGCAAGAAATCCAAATAGTTGTACAATATTGTTAGTAGCTGGTACCTGAAAGCGCCAAAGAAGGTCGCTACATGGTTTAACCTTAAAGCGGTTGATATAGAAATTGTGACGAGCTTCTTCAACCATTGCTCGCTCTTCATGAGTACCTGCATTAGGGTCAAATTCCCATGTCTGTCTTCCTACAAAGTTATTTGTGGTGAATATGTAAGGGTCCTTCCCACCATCTGCTATCTTAAGCCTCCACATCTCTCACCAAAGCTACCTATTTCAAGCTTTAGTTAGCAAAAGGCAGATGATTATGAATTCTCTCTTGCCATTGCCCGTATTTATAGACTGTCGAACTAGTTTCTTACATATTTTAGGACACTCATGTGGCAGTTCATTTATTAACAATAACTGCCAACAATAAAGGACATAGTTGTCAAAAACAATAAAAGTAAACTTTACTTGCAATAAATAAAATGACATATGTTACCTATTGTCCAATATACCAGTAATCCTCGGTCTCATATTAGATGTTCGATTTGAATTTTACACGATTAAGACCATTTATAATGGGGTTTTTTTCCTCTATTTAGCACCAAGTTAAATAAGCACCTCCATTGTGACATCAATTAGTTGGGTTCCTATAGAGATTGATGTTTTTATATGCACCTTCTCTCTCCTATTACATGTGGGTCTCCTATACACAATTAATTGTAATTTTTTTTATTTATTCAATTATTATATTATTTTAATACTCAAAAAATAAATTAAATAATACTTACAAGTGTGTTATATTTAATCTATCAACTTTGAATTTTCAATGAAAAACTATTTTTTAGTACATCAAATAATTTCTTCATTTAAAGTTAAAATAGAAATCAAGTGAATGTAATTTATTATAATTTGAATTTTTTTCAAGTTTTAATTTTTTTTAATTATTAATAAAATTAAAAAATTGTTCACTTTTTTTATAGTTTATAATGAAATTAATTCAATATTTTAAAGTTATGTAATTATGAGTGAATAGATAAATTATTGTTAAAATTTAATGATATATATCATTAATTTAATGATATATATTACTTATGAAATGAGTGACGTTTACAGTCGGGACCCGTTTAAGCACCTAAACAAAGTGTTGCATTGTGGATGATCTAAGAAAATGATCAATAATGATGCATTAAATTATTATTTTAAATGTTATAAGTAAAAGAGAGAAAATTATTATTTTAAATATCCTTGTCAAATATTGATGCATTAACATCATTATAAGTATAAAGTGAAACATATTATATTGAGAGTGATGAAATTATTATTAATTATAATGTATAATTCATAAAGGATAATTCATATGACATTCAAACATGAAATGTGTCAATTATTTTGAAATAATTTTTTTTTACAAATGAATCACTTACTAGTTGCTACTGTCACGGTTAGGTTTGCGTTGTTTTGCTGTTCAGGTTCCCTGGTTTGTAGCATAGTGGTGGTAGTCTTTGTGTTTGGACATTGGAGTTGGTAGCTGCTATTTTTTAGCAGCAATACATAGCTTTGACATTTTGTCTTGCTGCATCTTTTGCATTTGTTTCAGTTTATGCTACCTCTGTCATTTCTTGTGTGAGCTTTAGCTTTTAATAAAACTAGCTTTTCCAAACTAGTCGAGTTTGTCTCAAACGATAAAGCTGGAGTGTATTAATCATCGCTCGCCCTCAAACTTGAATGGTCCGGCCAATATGCTAATTCTTCATAAAAAAATTATACCTTAAAATGCAATTAAGCCAAAAAAATATTTTAAACAATAATTATATCTTAAAAGTGTTGATATTTTTTTTATAAAAAAGATCATTTCTTAAAAAAAATTCTTATAATAAAGATGGAGAATATATTAGCCAATTTGTGGGAGATTGTTTACTTGGTATCGTGGTGATGGCTACTCTATGAGTCGATTGGATAGATTTTTGTTGTCCCCTACTTGGTTTTCTGTTTGGCCAAACTCTATTCAGGTAGCTCTTCAACGCAGCTTGTCTGATCATGTCCCTTTAGTGCTTTTTATGGATGAAGAAAATTGGGGACCCCGTCCTCTTCAGATGCTAAAATGTTGGGCAGATTTCCAGGGTTATGCGGATTTTGTTCGTAATCGATGGGGCTCTTTTGTTTTGAATGGATGGGGCAATTATGTTCCGAAAGAAAAGCTCAAATTAATAAAAGGAAGTTTAAAGGAGTGTCACCAAAGTGATTCTCAAAATATGGAGGGTAAACTTCGTGTTGTTAAGGATAGGATGACTTCCTTAGATTCTAAAGGGGAGTCATCTGATCTTCTTCAAGAAGAAATGGAGGAGCTTCATGAGTTATCTGTTAGTTTACATTCTTTGTCGCGGGTTCAGTCAAGTATGTGTTGGCAGAAGGCGAGACTGACTTGGTTTCAACATGGCGATGCCAATTCCAAATTTTTCCATGGTGTTATGTCATCTAGAAGTCGTCGAAATGCTATTCAGTTGATTCAAGTCAATGGTGCTGAAGTGCAGGTTTTCTCACATTTCTCCTCCCATTTTAAAGTTGTGCACATTGAGAGACCGGGGATGGAGGATATGTCTTTTCGTAGGCTCTCAGTCATGGGCTCGAATAATTTGATTCGACCTTTTTCTTTGGAAGAGGTGAAACAGACTGTTTGGGATTGTGATAGCTTCAAAAGCCCGGGTCTGGATGGAATTAGCTTTGGTTTCATCAAACAATTTTAGGTGGAAATGAAGGACGACTTTATGCGATTTTTGTCTGAATTTCATCGTAATGGGAAACTGACAAAGGGGGTAAACGCTACTTTTATCGCTCTTATTCCAAAGGTGGTTAGTCCCCAAAGATTGAATGACTTTAGACCCATTTCTTTGGTGGGATGTATGTATAAGGTTTTGGCGAAGGTCCTCGCAAATAGACTTCGTAATGTTATAGGAAGTGTTGTTTCTGACTCTCAGTTTGCCTTTGTGAAAGGGAAGCAGATTTTGGATGGTGTTATTATTGCTAATGAGGTTGTCGATGAAGCACGGAGGTTGAACAAGGAAATGATTTTCTTCAAAGTTGCCTTTGAAAAGGCATATGATTCAGTCGACTTGCATTATCTGTGAAGGTGAGAAAAACCACAAGAAGGGGG
>Ga0228710_1002744_pt1 | contig 27932 bp, 12 predicted proteins | sample MedpolnodulmetaG_FD_177995 | JGI IMG/M metagenome (GOLD analysis project Ga0228710, IMG submission 177995) | Root nodule microbial communities from Medicago polymorpha collected in Santa Monica, California, United States - pink nodules | ecosystem: Host-associated > Plants > Roots > Nodule... | reverse complement strand
CTCTCCTTGGAAGTGCAAGGGGGACAGGACTACTTCCGGTTTGTGGAAGGAACCTGTATAATTGCTTGTGTTCTTTCTTTCTCTGTTCTCTTACTATTATCCGCTGCACTAAGACTCTGAACTCAAGCCAGACTCTGAACTATTTTAGACTCTGAATCTGGGAACAGTTTTTTAGAACGTAAGAAAGAAAAGTTTTTGAAAACACAATTCAACCCCCCCCCCTCTTGTGGTTTTTCTCACCATCACCTTCGAGCAGGATACTTTTGGCCCACAATGCTAAAAGATGTGAAAGACTACGTCAACCTGTGCGATAAATGTCAACGGCGCGGAGACATGCACCTCGCACCTCCAACCGAACTGACATCTTTGGTCTCTCCGTGGCCTTTTGCATGGTGGACCATCGACCTACTGGGACCATTCCTTAAAGCTGCCAGCCAACTCAAATATTTAGTCGTTGCAATCGACTACTCAACCAAGTGGATCGAGGCCAAACCATTAGCGAAAATCATCGCAAAAAACGTACTCTGTTTCTTCAAAAGGAACATCCTAGCAAGATTCAGAGTACCGGCCCTGGTGATATCCGACAATGGAACTCAATTCACCGATCAGAGATTCCAGGACTACCTGAGAAGCATCGGCATCAAACAAAGCTTCACATCCGTCGAACACCCCCCCCAAGCTAACGGTTTCGCCGAAGCAGCGAACAGGGTCATCTTACGAGGGATACGAAGAAGGCTGGACGCAACCAAAACCAACTGGGTGGAGGAGCTACATACGATCCTCTGGGCCTATAGAACTACTCCTCACTCTACTACTGGCGAGTCACCATTTTGACTCACGTACGGGACAGAAGCGGTCATTCCCATTGAGTTAACCGAACTCACTTGGCGAACTAGCACCGACTTGGACTTCCCAACCAACGCGGCCAACTTACGTGAAGAACTCGAATTCGTAGACGAAGTCAGGAGTGAAGCAGCTTTGCGAGAAACAACGCTAAAACAAAAAATAGCCGTTCGCCACAACAAAAAAGTCATAAAGAGGGAATTCGAAGTAGGCGACCTCGTTCTATGGCGAAACCAGAAAGACTCTGAGGAGGGAAAACTCGCCGCCAACTGCGAGGGACCCTACAGAGTCCGGATGAAAACCAAAACAGGAGCTTATGGACTCGAAGACCTCCACAAAGGCACAATTCCTAGAACTTGGAATGCCGAAAAACTCAAAAAGTATTATACTTAGATGGCAAAATTGAGCCAAACTACTATAAGGTACATACTTAGTTCCATACAATGACCTTCATGCTCTCCAAAAACGAGCAATTACAACGGAGGAGGAAAGTGGTGCCACTCTGAATCCAAAAAACAAAAAGGATAAGTGAAATCTACACAACAGATTCACATACTCCTCAGTATAATCGCTACCAACTACGACATCACCGCTCGACATGTTAGGTAGGACCCCAGCTCGCGATGGGTGATTCACGCCTCAGTGCGTTGAACTTAGATTGAATTCTTCGTTTATCCGCTGCTCACCATCCGAAACACAACTTTGGACACACATTCAGATAAACTAACTCTTGGATGTGAAATGCTTCTAACAAATACTCCGCGTAAAGGTTAGAACTCTCACGCCCAGATTTTCCCTTGCAAAACAACGCAAAGGTAAACGTTCTGATCGAGCAACAATACATGGGAAAGAAGGGCAAAATTTTAAGCTCATAAACAACGAGTTAGAGTACAAAATCGACGGCGGACATGCAAAAATCTCCAGTCATTAATTCATTTCATCGAAACAATGACTGCCGGGGGGTAGGCCACTCCACCTCAACGAGCTTCTCACTCTGTTCTCAAAGGTCGCCTCGTTTGTCCAAAACAAGCACCAAGGGACAGAAAAACACCAGCAGCATACGAATTGTTACACGTGCAAAGCGTGCAAACCGAACAGTTCGCTCTCAACAATATAGAAAGCCTCACACAACGAGCACTCAGTTCGAAATATTGTACTTGAAAATAAAACAAACATTTTCAGAAAAGTATAATTAAAAATCGAACAAACAGCAAAGCAAATGCAGGCCATGAAGGACTACACAATGTCAGTGGTGCGAACGCCAGTTACAAAAAGCAAAGATTATCAGAGATTACAAGGCTGTATAACCCTGGGCGTTTCCAACATGCATGTCTTCATCCTGAGAAACAATCTTCCCATTCCTGACATACTTCAAGAAATGGATTCCATCCACACGGAATTCCACACCAGGATTCACCACCTTGAGCTGGTCTATCGCATTGTCAAAGCCATGGCGCGCGACACCCACCAGGTTCCTCTCCAACTCCTCGATTCTGTAGACCAGGTCAGCTGTATCTTCAATTTCATCCTCACCAGGCAAGGAAGCATCATGAAGAGCGTCCTCGAGGACTTTCTTCTCAGCAGCAAAAATCCTAAACCTCCCTACACGCAGTGGAAACCACCGTCACAAACGACGGAAACCACCACATCGGAGTAACTTCTACCCTAAAAAAACATGCATTTCTACAGTTCCTTAAACGGGAGACTAAGGAAGTCAAGTATTGAAATAAAGGGAAGAAAAAGGATCAGAACATTACCTGTTACGATGGGTGAAAAACTGGTGTTGAAATGAGAAGTTGAAGGCTCGAAAATGCTTTGCCTTTAGAGGAACTCTTGGAAATTTTCTAAGTTTCTGAGAAAGGGAGTGGTGTAAAGGTTCCAAACAAACGTTTGAACTATTTATACCCACTTCACAAAGCCTCTCAAAGGGCACAAAGTCCCAATCCGGTACAACCCTCTGCATACAACTTTCCATTCAAATGGCACACCCACGGTCCAGATCAAATTACACCATCCATCTAAGGGATCTGATCAATCATATCGGTTCCTCAAACGCTAGGATCAAATCAACGGTACTGATGACACCTTGGAAACACAAACCAAGGATACACTCCAGGCACTAGGTACTCAAGTGCCATAGTAGCCTTTACACGTGTCACTTAGAAGCCAAAGGTCATGTCTCATCCACCTTCCCCCAAGATCTAGGCATTAATGGTGGAATGACAATCGACCAAACTTCCTGACGAGGGAATCTTTTTCATCTGATCAAGAAACAATCGAACAATTCAGTGGCCGAGCTTAAAAGCATTTCAACTGGCGAACCTGTCCGGCTATGAATCAAAAAATGTAAGAAGAAATAGCTAGCACGCCCCGACGCGCTCTCGTCCAAATTCTCTTCATCATTATAGCTGCCAAAGACACACGGTTCCCAGATGCGGGGCGTTCCCACACGCCTCGAACGGCTCGGCTTTCAAAAACAACCTTCTCATTCTTGGCCACTTACGAGTAGCAAACAGGCCCGCCCTTAAGTCACTACTCTTCATAAAGAGCAACGACTTGGGGGGCTACTGTTCTGGACCGGCCAAAAGGAGTTTTGGCCCATTTACTTGGGCCCAATACTATGCAAAGCCCAAATACCACGTTTGACAAAATTACTTGTGACACACCCCTTCCCCGCGAGGGGGTGCACGGAGCGAGCAAGACCGGTTCAAACGAACCACAACGTCTCTCTGCACGTTCCCGCAATAAACTCTCTAGCGGTTACACTTCCAACGATTTCGTAACCGCCAGAGCTAAGTGTGTCATTACAACGGCTCTGCAGCCCTCCACCTCTATATATAGGGGACTCATCGCAGTCCCCAAGGTAGAATTGAACTCTTCCTCTAAACCCTCACTCTCTGATCTCTACTAACTTGAGCGTCGGAGCGACTGCAGGTACACACCCCTCTCCGTTCCAAAAAGTATTCTTGAAGCATTCTACCACCACTCAAACCACCGCATTCAAGGCACCGACAGTCACCTTCTGATCAGGTACGATCACTAACCATATAATAACATTGATTATTTTGAAAAAGAAAATAGTTTTTTGTATAAATAATAATAGTTTTTTTTTATAAGAAATAAACTAAAATAGAAAAAGTAATTTGTTTCTCCTTTCTTTTCCCCTTTCCACGGGTTAAAATTCCTCCCCCCTTGGTATGGTTGGCACCAAACATTGAGCTAAAATTAGGGTAGAAACGATGTTTTTTTATACTTAACATGAGCATGGTGTTGTCCAAAAATAGGTTGTAAAAGTAAAACAAGTCATGTCTAATTCCTTGTACTCGTATTCACGTGTGGGATCATTGATAGTGAAATATTATGTTTTTGGGTTATCATCATGACAAACCAAACATCAAGGCAAAAACATTACACAAAGTTTGGATGAGTCACACGTGGTCTCTGTTTCACACGATAATAATACATGTTGAAAAGATTCTGATTGGTCGCTATTTCCAAACGTCGTTTTTGTTAACGTGGGAGTTCTCACAACCACACCATAATGTCACTCCAAATTTAATTCACTTGTCATTTTTTCAAATGGGATACAAAATATTTAATTTCGATAGTGATATTTATCTTTCTCATTTACTTGACACGCCAAATATTTTCTAGCCTCACAAATTTTCATACCTTACCTCTTCATTCTTTTTCCTTCTTTTAATCATTTTCTCAATTCACAATATTCATTTTTTTAACACTACGTTGGTGGTCTCAATACTTTTTGTATTCAAGTTTTTATTGGTTCCATTTGAAGATTAGTTTTTATAGAAATATCTATTGAAAGATGTGGACATTTTAAATGGATAGTGAATAGTACTTAGTATTTTCTAAGGAATCGCATTTTGTTAATAATTGAACAAAATTAGCATTGAACTAAAATTTATTTGATAAGATGAGTACTTGATTTAAACAAGTGACACTCGACATAACAATAGAGACAAAAAATTTCCCCTCAAAAAAATAGAGACAATAATTTAGTCTTTTATGCTGGTATGTGTGGTCCTTCTTCTAATATAAAAACTAACAACATGTCAACATATGGTTATTTTTGCTGGTAAATCTAAAATTAGACTTTAAGAGAACAACTTTCCACCCCCTAATATTACCTTTTTTTGTCAAAACCTAAATATTACTTCTAATGTATACATATGAAAAACTTGAATTCATGTCAAAACAAAATCTGTTGTCTAGAAGTATATTTTCAAAAACATGTGATTTTATAAGAGTTATTGGCTGGAAAATGTTGCTCTGCACTTCAATTATTTTAGTTTATGATTTTTTAAAACGGTCATAGTTTATGTTTGAATTCATTTTTATGGAAGATAAAATTGATTCTAGAGGTGTATAATAGATTTTAACAATTTTGGATGTTCTCGAATTAAATTGATTTTACTTCTTAGAATTAAACTTGAAGTTATGATTTACGGTTTTTGTATCTACAATTGATTCAACCCACTTTAACAATAATGCATCCAAGCATAAATAATTAATATTTAATAGTTTGCATCCCTAGACTAGGGTTTTGGATACGCGGTCTTGGACAAGACGTTAGGTATATTGTGAAAGTCTAGTCTCTTCTCATAAACCTTAACTTGCTTGTATTTATTTTATTTTAAGAAAACTATTACAACAAATTGGTTATAAATAATAGGTATATATTCTTAAAAAAAATACTTTTTTTAATCATATACTACTCTCGTCCATAGCCTTACTGATTTATTCTAGTTTAATTTAGGACAAAATTTACATGTATTTTCTTAGGTGTTTTTGATATAGTTCTTAACTTAAAATATATTTTTTGTGGCTAAAACAAACTTTAAGAAATTGTGGATTTGAAAAAGTTTAGTTTAGAACCTTTAATGTATGCATCCTTTAATTCTTGCAAAGGAATTTATTTTTACCAATTTAACATAAAAAGAGAGAAAAGCATGAGTACTACTACATAAAGGGTATGTATATAAAAGGATAGAAAACATTTCATGTTGCCTCGTAAGAAGTAAATATTTACCATATTAAGCGTCAAAGAAAGTACATACACTTACACTGTGAGTTGTTGTATTGTATTTATGTGATCCTTGAACGTTATCCTTTTTGTCTAAAGCCTGTGCACTGAAATCAAAGCTAAAAGACATAATCACTAAAAGCTTACCTATCCAACTGCAGCCAAACACAGTACAGCCTTTGCTACATTCCTTATGAGTCTAACTCAGTTTTCAACTTCTATGAATTTTGGTTAATTTCATTGTGTAAGATATTCTACTTTCAGTTAAAGATTTCTCATTTTCTGCAGATTTTATTGACTTTTTGTTAGTTTGATTCTTCATTTCATTAAATTTGCATGGCATGCCATTCCCTTCATTTATTTATTTTTACTTGGTTCTCCATTCTCCAACATGTGATTTATTTCATAGGCTTATATTATAATATAATTATAATTAAATTACATACATATACACACAGCTATTTTTATTTTTTTTATTTTTTTTTGTTGGTCACTCACCCTCCTCCTCTCATGATAGTACTATCTACATTCATCTTTTGCATTTAATTATGTCTCTTTTATGACTTGTCATGCTCAATGATCATTTCAATTTTCATCACTTAACATAGTTTTCATTTTCATATATAATTTTTTTGATAGGTCATAGTTGATAAGATATTCAATTAATTCATAGATGGAGAAAAAGGAATCATCAGCTAATTCTGGAACCAGTAAAGAATCTGTGAACAAATGGATGGCATTTGCTAACAAACCAGATGAAAACTCAGCATCAACAAAGGCTCCTTCTGGTGATAATGATCAAATTCTAACCGAAGCAAGTATAGCCGAGAGAGCTGCGGAATGGGGACTAGTTGTAAACTCAGGCAATTTAGTAGCAGCAGTTGAGACAAGTTCTTCATTGGATGGTGATAAGAGCAAAGGCATGTCTGATAGGTTTGCTGATTCAACAAGGACTTCAGGGGAATCGAATTATGGTTCGGAGGCTAAATTGTCGGGGTTGTTTCCAAGAGTTTCACAAGAATTGAAGGATGCGTTGTCTACACTTCAACAAACATTCGTTGTCTCAGATGCAACTAAGCCTGATTGTCCTATCTTGTATGCAAGCAGTGGTTTTTTTAGTATGACTGGTTACTCTTCTAAGGAGGTTATTGGCAGGAATTGGTGAGCATTTTTTTTCCCTTCGTTTTCATTCGTAGAAAGCAATGTTTTTAAATTGCAGTCGCAGATGCAGATGAGTTGGAGTCCATATATTGTGAGAAGTTATAGACGAATTCAGCTGATAAGGTCGAAATTGCAGTTAACTTTGATAGCAAGATATATGCTGCTCTAGCATAGGAGAGTGAGTCTTTGTAGGTATAAGTAGCTAGAAAACGTAGTGATTTAAATTGCGGTCGAGGATGCAGTTAGGTAAGTGTCCTTTAGTGAAAAATTACAGACAAATTCAGCTGTAGCAGTCAAAATTGCAGTGAACCATGAGTTTTTGTAGACATATAGCTAGAAAATGTGATTATTTTTTAATGAAAGAAGCCAATTTCTTGTGCAGCCGATTTCTTCAAGGACCTGAAACTGACCAGAATGAAGTAGCAAAAATTCGGGATGCAACGAAAAACGGGAAAAGTTATTGTGGCAGGCTTTTAAACTACAAGAAAAATGGAACTCCGTTTTGGAATCTTCTCACTGTCACTCCAATCAAGGATGATCGTGGCAATACTATCAAATTCATTGGGTTAGTCCTGCTTTTCCTATCTGGTTTTTCTTGCCTTATCTTGTGTATAATGTGACTCGCGGAAAAGACATTATGTCTATGCCTCTATGGTGTATTAGAAGTTTAGAACTCTAAGCATTATAACATTTTATCAAGAGAATCATGCCGTCAAGGGTTCGCTGCATTTGGATGAAGATCACACGACCTGTAATCTGAGTTCACCTAATCTGCCTTGAAGTTAAAACTTGGAATATAAGCCGTTCGATTTTCACCCACTCGCCGAGTGTGACTGCAAAGAATCCAACTCCATCAGGGATATACCCTTGAAAATTAGTTATGTATTAATGTAAACGATGTAGAGAAATATGTTAGCATACTATTAGTTAGTAATAGGTTACATAGAATGTGGTTAACATAGCTGTTGCATATGACTACAGAATGCAGGTTGAGGTGAGCAAATACACAGAAGGTGTGAATGAGAAGGCACTAAGACCAAATGGATTACCAAAATCATTAATTCGCTATGACGGTAATACAAACAATTGAGCCATTTTTTGAGATATTGTGTGATCATAATTCCAACTTCACATGTAATCGTGTAATTTCTCATTTGCTAGCTCGTCAAAAGGAGGAAGCTATGGGTTCAATCACCGAGGTTGTTCAAACTGTTAAGGATCCAAAATCGATTATTCGCGGTAAAAACGATGACACTGCAACCATCATGCATGAAGAACCAGAGAATGTCAATCATGATTTTGTTTTGCCAAAGTCTGTTGAACCTGTGAACGCCAGTACAACACCTGGTAGACAAACTCCAATGAAATTCCATGGCGATAATAATAATATATCGCGCTTTAGTTCCTACGAGGAAAGGAACAACAAGTCATCACGAAAATCTGGAATTACTTCTTTGAAAGGGTACTTTGTTTATTATTTATTCTTTAAATTTGATCCATTATTCACTTCTAGTTTGTATAAAAAGGATTACTATTTTGAAACTTTCAATAATACTTATATGTTTTCTATTTTGTTGCAGTGTTAAAGGCAAATCTATGAGTTCTGTAGGGAGAGATAAGGACAAGACTATTGTTGAACCTGAAGTTTTGATGACAAAGGAAATAGAGTGGTCCAAATGGGAGCTAAGAGAGAGGGATATAAGGCAAGGAATTGATCTAGCAACCACATTGGAGAGGATAGAAAAGAATTTTGTGATTTCTGATCCTAGACTTCCAGACTGTCCAATTGTAAGATTAATTAATGATAGTTATATTTTATTGGGATCAATTGGTGTTTTCTTCCCTTGAAAATGAAAATTGTTTGTCTTAGAAGCATACTTTATTATATTTCACCTAATACATATTAAGCTTCTAAGTTTAACTTATATGCATAAAAGATGATTATCATGTATATAGAGCATTAAACTTGTCAAATGTGATGATATAATACCTTGAGTTACTATTGTTGGTTTCTTTGCAGATATTTGCATCAGACAGCTTTCTCGAGCTTACAGAATATACACGAGAAGAAATTTTGGGTCGAAACTGTCGGTATAAGTTCTACTAAATATTCATGCACATTTTTTTTCTTGTAGTATTTCTGTTTGTGTAGTCCTCTATCGCTTGCAAGTATATTCATCATTAGTCCTTCCATTATGCATAATCTAACAAAATGGTTCTTCCTTAGTTGCATTGAGTGAAATGAGTTTAGCAGATTCCTAATTTAGAGACTAAATTGATAATAATTTGCTATGGTTTAAGAGTAATGCAAGAAGCACACTATTCTTAGTAGGTCCATTTTTCAAAAGATCAATACACTTGTGACTTTGTAAATTGACCACTTTATAAAAAGTGTGTTACATTTTTAAAAAAAAAAAATAGCAATGATAAAGAGTATATTCTAAAGAGTGTGTTGCAGTATTTCTCATTTTTAAAATTAATGTTGAAATTCTTTGGAGGATCAAAGTTATGACATTTGCATTATTGAGAAACAAAAGCAATGACTAGAATCTATTGAGGACCAGTGATGATGCTTGTATCTTTGAGAACAAACATAGTTGTTTTCTCATATTTTCTCTCTTTCTGTGGCTTTCTATTTTATGATGGATAGATAGTCTTTAAAGTTGTGCGTTTTTGGTTATTTATGGTAACAAATGGTAAATTTTTCATGGTTAGGATATAATGTCCTAAAAGTCCTGTCTCTTATTCACTTAGATTGACATCTACTTCACATGATTTATAGGTTTCTTCAAGGACCAGAAACAGACCAAGCAACTGTCAATAGGATTAGAGATGCTATCAAAGATCAGAGGGAAATCACAGTTCAGCTGATCAATTATACAAAAAGTGGTAAGTAATTGGTAAAACTATAGAGCATCTACACTCGTGACTATGATTTAAAACCTTGAAAGAGAGGATAAGTCAAACGATTTAAAACACTCGTAACTCTCTTTCCTTATTGGAGGAGGAATTATCTTCTCTCCCAAAGTTTTAAATCGTGGTCGCAGATAAATATTTTGTGATCAAATGTGGCGGAAAAATATTTAAATCGATTCTGATTTAAAATTTGTAGGAAAGAAATTCTGGAATTTGTTTCACTTGCAACCTATGCGCGACCAAAAGGTGATTAAAATACTCTATTATTCTCCAAGAACACAATTAATTTGCACATTAAAAGTTAATATCTATTTACTAATATAGAGTACTAATCTTGATGATTTTATGCTTAGGGTGAACTTCAATACTTCATTGGTGTTCAATTAGATGGAAGTGATCATTTAGAACCTTTAAGAAACCGCCTGTCCGAGGGTTCTGAGATACAAAGTGCTAAATTGGTAAGTGTTTGGAATCTCTTTCTTATAAGTATTTTTCTTTGAATTCCCCTTGAGTTAGTTATTGACTTATTCGAACTTATGTACTGAAGTAAACACTTGGGAGAACCTATGAAAACAATTTATAACATGATTTGAATACAATAATGTATCATGGTACTATTCACTTGCTTTCAAATATTCTACTTTTTTTACATGTGAAACTTTTTTTTTAGGATTTCTCAAATACTTAAAGTGAAAAAATTTGCTAGATGATAATTTGAGGTAACAAAATGAATGATAAGGAATTGTTTACTAAAATGTCTTCATATTATTTGTATCTTACTAGGTGAAAGCCACTGCAGAAAATGTTGATGGAGCTGTTAGAGAACTTCCTGATGCCAATTTGGTAAGGTATTCCTTTTGGGATATAAATAAAATAGTATTGTTTCATATATTTAAGGAAAAAAAATTGATTGTGATTGATTTTGTACTCTTTTGGTTATAGAGACCAGAAGATTTGTGGGCAATTCATTCTCAAGCAGTTTCTCCAAGACCACACAAAAGGGACAATCCTTCTTGGGTAGCTATTCAAAAGGTACTTGTTTCACTTCCTTTCTGGTGAAGTTTATACAAATAATATATATTTCCTTTTTCTATATCTAGATTAAAAATTTATACTCCCCTGGTCAAAACTTTATTTTTTAGATACACTGAATAATTAATGTATCCAATCTATAATAAAGATTAGATACATCAATTATTCAATGTATCTAAAAAGTAGAGTTTTGCATATAATAGTAACCGGAGGGAATATATATTTTGTAATTAATCTTCTTATATGTATGTTGCATACAAGTTGTAAAAAAAAAAGTAAGTTGTATACATCAACATTGTGTTTAATAAATGTGCAAAACACTTTTTCATCTACATTATTGTTATGTTAAATGTGTAAATAATAAGTTTTACATTGTGTGAAATATGTTAAATATGCAAAATGAATTTATTTCAGCATAAATGAAACATGTTTAATTATCTTTCAATTTTAAAATTTTAAAATATCCTCTACAAAAATCTAAATTCTCTTAAAATGAGATGAATTAGATATAAATATTTTAAATGTCAAAAATTTGAACTCATAAATCAAATTTTAAACTTATTTTATGTGCATATTCTTTTTAATGTTCTAATCAGGTCTAAGAAAACATTAAAATTGAAGCCAACTTAATATCATATTCTTGCATAATGAATTTTTACAGATTAAAAATGAAATGTTTTAATTTTACAGATATTCAAAACACTTTTTGTAGAAACTTCCGAAGCACCACTGGAATCGTAGAAACTTCGAAGTCTAAAAGCTCGAACAAGATATTACCATTTGCGGCTATATTTTTTTGTTCGAGCTTACTAAACTTCAGATTTTTTACAATTCTCATTAAATTTTACTTCATCTGCAAACCACTTATATGAAAAATGAAACGGAAGTGAAAATAAAGAGAAATTGAGCAATCACACTCTACAGTAGATATCACTAGCGAGGTCTTTGACTATGCACTTTTTTTTTTGGTAGATTTTTTACTATGCACTTTATCAGGTTTTGTGTTTTGTAATGATCAATTTAATTAATTAGTTTGATGACATTGTTTAGATAACTGCAAGAGGAGAGAAAATTGGGCTTCATCATTTTTCTCCCATAAGGCCCTTGGGTTGTGGAGATACTGGCAGGTAATTGATTAACTTGCCCACATAATTGTATAAGAAATTAACCGTGCATACTTTAAATCTTTTACTCAAAATCAAATTTCCTTTAGTACTTTTAATACATTTTTGTTCATATTATTTTCCATTTCGTTCAATGTGTTTGTTTAATCTTGAATCACAAATGTTATAGTAATAGAAGATAGATTCTTTTTTACGATGCACTTGAAAATCGTTTTGAAACTCTAATGACGATAGATGTCACTCCCTCGTAAGTAAAAGTTCACTTCACTGCGGCACTACTTGTTTTTATGGCTGAGATGGTGACTTGGTTGACAAGCGAAACAAATATAAGTTGAGTTTTGAAGCACACATTCGTTTTCCATGGTTTTTCTTGAACATACACTGATCAGATCATTGTATCAATCATGACGATGAAGAGTACCATGAGCTTATATATCTAGGGGGTGAAGTCGGTCATCGTTGGAGTTTCAGACGATTTTCAAGTACCTGTCTATGGTGGGCCACCTATCAAAATGTGTCTAACTTAGAACTTGCTTACGGTAGAAAGTGTTGTTTTGTGTTGTTTATTGAGATCCTGTTGAATTGGATAAAGAAACCACAAAGCGAGGTGTTGTTCTAATTAGGATGCTGTGCATTATTTTCATGGTGTTGTTCTGTTTTGTGTTACAGTGTTCATTTAGTGGAACTCCAAGGTACTGGCGAACTATATGCGATGAAGGCAATGGAAAAGTCTGTAATGCTAAATCGTAATAAGGTCCGATGAGCATTTCTAAGAAAGTTATTAGTTTTCATATAATTATAATTCAAATATCTATTTATAAGCAATTAGTGATCCCTGTTAGCAATTTGAGATATGATTGTGTGGTTTCGAAACACATGACTCTAGTGATATGATTTTACTAATATACTCTGCTATGCTACTAGACAGTTGAACTATAATTTTTCAATTGGGATGGAGAGACATGGTTATTTTATCTCATTATATCTACCTAAAATTTACTTGTCTGTTTTTTATTACAGGTTCATCGAGCGTGCATTGAAAGAGAGATTATATCATTACTGGATCATCCTTTTCTTCCAACACTATACACCTCATTTCAGGTAAGTCTCACTTATGTAGTATAGTATCTTGTGAATTATTACTCTTATCTTATTAAGACTATATTGTCTTCTTATGTTCACTCAAAGCATTCTTGATTTAACTAAATAAAATGCATGAAAATATCAGTTTTGATTATTACTTAGCTGTATTATTGATTCAAGGAAGTCTTGGAAACTAATAATGGCAGTGCCTATTGAGTATTGGCTGCTAACCGTCTGTTCTGATATTTCCTTTATTTTAACAGACAGACACACATGTATGTTTGATTACTGACTTCTGCCCTGGGGGTGAGTTGTTTGCATTACTCGACAGACAACCCATGAAGATTTTAAAAGAAGATTCGGCAAGGTATTTTTGGGTTTAATGTGTGATGTAGAGCTGACAAGTTTCATCAGTGTTATAAGAAATTGAAAATGTAGAACAGTTTGCTGTTGAATACATATTTAGTGTGAAGTTTTATAATTAATTTTAAAAAAATTGCATCCGAAGAGTAGAATCGGATTTAAAGTTCTAATTATATGCTTTAATAGATGTTTGCATTATAAACTTATTTATATTACAGGCCCTTATAATTTTTGTTAACTTTTATTATATCCAGGTTCTATGCAGCAGAGGTTGTTATTGGTTTGGAATATCTCCATTGTTTGGGTACACTGCTCATTATATCATTTTATTTGTTCATATTACCTTAGGCAGTTTGGTATAGGAGGAAGAAAAAATACAAAATAAATATACGAGATATTATTCCCTGTTGACATAATATGATACGAAATGCTACACGATAATCCTAAACAATAAATACAAAGACAATAATTTATTTTCTTTAGCATAATGTAATTGACACTTAGCTTTGAATAATCGCATTGTCCTTTACTATGTAATCTGAATATTGTTGAATCTGTCTAGGTATAATTTATCGCGACTTAAAGCCTGAAAATCTCTTACTTCAGAAGGATGGCCATATTGTATTAACTGATTTTGATCTATCATTTATAACATCCTGTAAACCCCAGGTACTTACCCTTGTTCTAGATAAGCGTAGCTCATATAAATATATTCTTGATGCACAAGAAATTCCCCGGCATTCTCACCTTTTTATATTTATTGGTTCAGGTTGTGAAGCAGTCATTACCTGGTAATAGAAGAAGATCTCGAAGTCAGCCACCACCTATATTTGTTTCCGAACCAGTAACACAATCAAACTCATTTGTGGGAACTGAAGAATACATTGCCCCGGTATGGTGAACTTCTTAGTACCTGTGTTTGTTTCTTAGCTTACTCTACACTGCATGGGCTATATGCAACTTGCAGTACAACATTTCAGCTATATACTAATAAATGAAGTATATAAATAATGTGCACAAACCTTATTGTGAATTGCATTTAAAATAGTCAACCAAATCATGTAGTTTTGTAATTTAGATAATTTCAACAAAGGGTAGGTGGGCTTATGCATATAGTCCATGCGTTATGCACAAAGGACTCATAAGTGAAGTAGTGTGTTAAAGATGTAATAACAGAGAAAATAGAGTAGATATTTTAAAGTTTGGAAAAAAATGCTGATTGATTTCATATTATATTTTTCAAAATGAGGTATTTCAGTACAGTTCCATCTAACCTAAGGTTTATTAATGTGATCTAGTGAAAGTCATGACGACCCTAAATTATTTTATTGTTTATATGTTATCATTATCATCATTCAAGGTTTTTAGGTTACTTGATATCAGGAAATCATAACCGGAGCGAGGCATACAAGTGCTATAGATTGGTGGACCCTTGGTGAGCATTTCCATCTTTTTATTTGCATACTAAAAAATGGAGCATGCCATTTTTCCTCTTATGTAACTAAACCAACTTGTTTTTGCATACAAAATATTCATAATTTTGTTTATGATGTCCTGAATATAGGTATCTTGTTGTATGAAATGCTATATGGTCGCACACCATTTAGAGGAAAGAATAGACAGAAGACATTTTCCAACATCTTACACAAGGATCTTACCTTTCCAAGCAGCATCCCGGTATATTAAAGATCTTACCCATAGATATGTAAATGTATCACCTAAAAAGAATCATAAAGTCATTATCTTGATCATGTATCAACAACTGCAATAAATTACCTGATATTATGAATTGTGTATGTATATTGTTACCGTTTTCGGAGATATTGTCCTGATCATGCATCAACCGATACAATTTGACATATTTTGCAGGCTAGTCTTGCAGCCAGGCAGTTGATTAATGCACTATTGCAAAGAGACCCAGGCAGTCGTCTAGGTTCAGCAACAGGAAGCAATGAAATCAAACAACATCCTTTTTTCCGTGGAATCAATTGGCCTCTAATCCGCAACATGGTAGTATCCTTGTGATTTCTTTTAAATTTAGTGATTAGAAAAAACATCATCATCATAGCAAATGGTTTAGGTCATGTTCAACCGGTGTTTAAAAGTAATTTTATCATTTAGAGAAGTTAGAAGCTGGATATTATTGCAATAACCACTTGTAATTATTTGTTTCATGCAGAGTCCACCCCCATTAGATGTTCCTCTTCAATTCATAGGGAAAGATCCAACGGCTAAGGACAAGAAGTGGGAAGATGATGGTGTTCTCAATACCTCCATTGATATGGATATTTTTTGAAGTTCAACACAAGATTCCTCAGTATGGGATGTTTTGTTAGCACCATGCCTGATTCATGCTTCAAAACAATCACTATAACTGAGACATTCAAGGGCAAGAGCTTCGTCTATCGATCTGGTTGGCATCCATCGCCATATTGCGTAGGGTCAGCATAAAAGTATCATGTACATTGAATAAAGCCGGAAGATGTTTTACTGTTTGAGACATGCTTCATAGTTTACGCTCATGGACGATACATCAATATTGTATTTTTGTAAATGGCTTAAAATCGTAACTGAGAGTAGCACGAGGAGAACTAAACATAGCATGTAAAAACATATGTTGTATCATTATTAAAGGTTGTTTGTGCATTTGTCAACCTAAACCAATGCAGATAGAAAAAAACTCGTCATTGATTTAAGTTTTTGTTTATATTGTATCTTTGTTGTTTGTTTTTCTTCTTAGGTATAAAACAAATTATTCTTGCTATACCAAATTGAGACTAGAGTTATTAAAATAAGTCCAATCCTATGAATTACTTTTTTTTTAGAAATCCGATTAACTACTTGTTGACCTGATATAATAAATTGGTTGAGCTATCAAAATAGAATATTGTTTTAGCACCCGCGTGGAGTTGTTCAATCTATCAAAACATATATTTCAAAATGTTTTTTTTTTTACAGAACAGACCGGAAGTTATCTTCGGATATGTGTTTTCACTAAATTTTAAGCAATCAGGGTTCTATGAAGCAAAACTCATCAAAATATGAGACAGAATAGATCCAACTTTACACACCCACATACCTTAAGCATCATATGATTCTGGAAATGCACTTTCATTTCATATGGGAGAAAAACCTTATTTTTGTTTGAAAATACTCGTCCATACAAAAAAAATAGATGTTTTCTCTAGTTATGTATTACTTCTGAAAGAGAATTGCTTTATCAACCTCTCAAATTGCTCAAAATCACCTTAGATTAATTGGATCGTAATTTCTGAACGCATAAATCTATCGAGAGTTACGATCAGGTCGTTGTTTTTTCTTATCAGATCATAACTCTCGATAGCTTGTTTTTAAGGGTCGAGCAACTTGAGGGGGCTATAGTGCAACTTCCCTTCTGAAATGCTAGTGTGCGAGAGAGGTTAGCCCCAATAACAAACTTCAGTAATCCATTACAAGTCAACCTATAATAGACAGGATCAACTCGTTGTACAGTTTCTCAATCCGCCTCACTATATGCTCAAATCTACCAAAATACACAACCGAAAAACGTACTTCCGGTGGTATATTACATGCCAAAATATACTACTGAATTGGTAAGCCCCTTTGTTTTTGGAGATCGGATTGAGAAATTATCTAAATTTAATTGTGTATGTTTCTTATTCCAAAGCATGTGTTCATATCTCACAATATGGAGTACATCAGAAGTGGTTGATGCACGGAGTGTGGAGTGTGAGCGTTGTTTACTTAGAACTACTGAGTTCAATTCCTACTAATAAATTACATATCCTTTTATCAGAATGGATGCATTGCATATGTTTGTAAACATGTTTAATTCCCGAACCAACGCAATCTTATTCTTTTACTTGCAAAGACAAAATCAGATCTTTAAAATGGATTTAGAAAAAAAAATAGTAGAGAAAGTCACGAGAAATTTTCTAGACAGAATCAGATCTTTGCAAAAACAAAGGCAGTACTATTGCACTAAAACATGAAGAGTTCCATTACATGCAGAGTTCCAAACTCAGAAACACTTAAAAAACTTAGTTAAAAGAGCTAGCCCCATTAAAAAGGCCGGGATCAATGCTCATCATCTCTGTCTGTATCATCCTTAAAACTCTATTCCTACCAACTTTCAGTTTTTGACTGTACAAACAACTTCTCTTAAGAAAGCCCTCAAACACCATATTTAACCAATTAACCTTGAAATTTCTAACATATCAAGTAAACACTACTAGTAGTTATAACATTTAGTAATGAAATCCATTTCCATTGATATTGCCATTGCCATTGATATTTCCATTGCCATATACATGTTCTGGCCAATAACCATGTGGTTTTGTTGCTGATCCATTCTGATATGTTTTGACTGCTGGGATATCACTTCCTACTCCTCTTGAAGAGTGTCGTAAGACAGCATCAAGTTTTCCACATGCTGCTGCAATAAACCCTGTTGTGTTTTGACATTAACCAATCCAAAAGTTAACATCTCAATTCTAAAATTGTTTTGCTAACTACTTGATCACAAGCAACTAACTTAAAACAGAAAATGCCCTTGTCGTTCATTAGGATATAAACTTGAAAATGGTTCCTCTACATGCAGCCAGCAGCAGAGGATACAAGTCTTGAGTTCTAACAAAAAAGTACATGTTTGAAATCGCAGCAAGTTTGACAAAATCAAGGTGGCACCATGATTATGTTGAAGCTTCAAAGTGTAGTTTCTTTCAAAATACAGGTGCTCGCGGTGATTCTGCCAAACTCACGCGAATACAAACATGCACAAAATGATGAATGCATGTTTGATACTTTGGTATGAAAATGTCAACCACCCCATTTTTAGATGTGTTGTTTCCTTGAAAATGCATGTAGTTCAATACACAGATAACTAACACATAGAAGACTTCACATTTTTACAAAGGTTTGATACTTTGGAACGCTTAAGTTATGATTGAAGACACGCCAATGGTATTATATTATATTTCTATGAGTAATATATGTTGCCATTGAAAAATAAAAATAAGGAAATGCAATGGATTTTCTAATGAAGTCTAGCTAGAATCTAACCTACAAAAGTTGAAGATCATATATTGCAAAGATGATCAATTAAAGTTAGCATGGAATTAGAATGTAGACATGTAGAATATAAATACCTAAGAACAAAGGAGAAGGTCTCGCTGGTCTTGATTTAAATTCAGGATGGAATTGGACACCAATAAAATAAGGATGATTCAGTATCTCAACAATCTGTCAAATGAAAATACAAAAATCTCAGATATATGTTAATACTAATTGAAAAAGCTACATGAGAATATCTATAGTACCTCCATGCGTTGACCAGTTTCATCCTTTCCAGTAAACGAAAGACCGGAATTTTCAAGGCTAGTAACCAAATCAGGGTTCACCTGCATAATACTAGAGATCATTTTCTGTTCTATCCAAACATACAAGATAATTTTATGCATGACAATGCAAATGCGATACCTCATATCTATGCCGATGTCTCTCATCAATGAAGCTTTTGCAGCCATATCTAAGAGACAGGGTCTACGTGTTAGAAACCTAATAAATCTCATTCATTGAAAGCACATATTTATCTCTTTCATGCCACATAAAATATTGAGTCATTGGCACAAGGACAAAGAAAAGTGTTTTCAAAAAATCTCTATGAAGTAACAATATACTCACAATTTTGCAGATTTGCATTCCTTGGTCTGGAAATATGTCCTTCTTGATCCAAGACGCATGGTACCACCCATATGTGTTTTTGATCCCTACACAAAACAGTTCAAACAAGTTACAAAATAGGGAATAAAAAGATGCATGTTTCTAATCAATATTTTTAGCATTAGCATGAAATTAATAAACCAATGTACACACCTCAGGCATGAATATGACGCATGGACTTTTAGTATTCGGATCAAATTCAGTACTATTAGCATCTTTTAAACCAAGCACTGATCGTGCAAACTCTATGACAGCAATTTGCATTCCAAGACAAATGCCAAGGTATGGAATTCTATTTTCACGTGCATATTTAGCTGCAATAATTTTTCCTTGCACTCCTCTATCACCAAAGCCTCCCGGAACAAGAATACCATCAGCACCCTTTAATAACTTCCATGCTGCCTTATAAGCATCAGGATTCTGCAACATTAAATAATAACATATATAAGAAGTTGCTAGTGTGAAGAATAATTAATAAAATTTGTTTTTTATATAATGATTCAAAATTCATGTAACCTCTTTTGCAGTTGCATCTTCGAGGTTGGTAGCTGAAATCCAATCCACGGTAAGTTTCTTTTGGCAACTAACAGAAGCATGAACTAAGGCCTGATATCAAATATTAAATGTATCAACATATGTAAGTAACAAAAAAACACAAGCATATGTACTTCAGGAAGGAGACCGACATATGCAAGTAAGCATCTTAAGAAGTTAGGCTCAGAGAAAAGCCAAAAATAAATATTTCACTCTTTAGAAAAATCTCAGGAAGCTATAATAAGATTAATGCAGCCATAAAGTTTAAGCTAACTTCACCTTTGTAACTGAGAGGTAGGAATCAGAAAGACATGTATATTTCCCGACTAACGCTATACGAACCTGCCATTTTCAAGGAATAAAAATATAAATATTTACAATAATCAAGTATAATAATAAAATTACAATTGGATTTTGATCACTCACTGGTTCATGAAGCAAATCACAAGATTCAGCTCTACAAGTCCATTCCTCTAAATTAGGCTCTTGAGTCATACTGTATATACAATAAAAAACCAGCCTTTCAGAAAAATAAGAGATAAAAAATTGTTGATATTCATTGAGTCCATGAAATAGAACAAATTCAGGGAGTTAGTGAGACTAACCCTTTAAGGTTCAGCACTTTAAATATAGCTTCATGAGCCTTCTGATCCTATAGACCAGAGGAAAATAATTGGTAAGAAAAGGTACCTACAGATAAGATGATTTTATAGTTCAGCAGTTTTGGAGGAAAACTTACTCTTAAAAGCAAAGGAATGTGCCATATGTTGGGAACATCATAGAGCGTAATTATGTTTTCCCCCTGAAAACATAATGCAACTTTAGTAGAGAAAAATCTTGCAAATCACAAATCATTTGAACTTGTACATATATATCATTACAAAAACATACCGGAAGCAGGCAAAATTGAGAAAGTTTCGCCTTTGCATTCTCATCCAGTACCTGAAAAACAACTAAGTTTTAGAATCCTAAACTAAAAAGTTCCAGTCAAGAATAGTATGATTGCGTTGCAGCATGCATTTGTGTTCCTTTTGTGCATATACTATAATGCTACGAAGCATTGACAGAGACATGATACTGACACGTATACACCGATAATAATTTGAGAAAATAAAAGTGAATAAATGTAATCAAATGTGTCAGTGTTGTAATGGACACACATACATGTTTCAATCTGAAGTGTATGTGGTGTGGTGCCTTGTGTGTTATTTTGTGCACATTTGTTGATATATATAGGGAGAGAGAGAGAGAGAGAGAGAGTAACCATTGTGCTGCGGCAAGCCAAGATTTGTGGAGTCAGTCCTTGGCTTCTAAGTCCTCTCACACTATGCTGTGTTGGTTTTGTTTTCTGAACATGAAAAGGTTATTTTATATGTTAGATGAAATAAAAATCATTTTTTACATAGATCTCAAAGGCCATTTAGAGTTGTAAGACATTACTTGTTCACCAACAACATTTAAAACAGGAACAAGGCTGACATGAACCAAGCAAAAGTTGCTAGCACCTGCAAATGAACATATATCATGTAACAACTATAAAAACGGCCTCTCCAAAAAAATATATATATATATAAAAAGGACACAAGTTTTAAATTGTGGTCCACAACTAAAATTGCAGCCACAATAACAGTTTTAGAAGTCTCAGCAACGCCATCGCAAGTAAATAATCACATTTGCCTGTATTTTACCGCAATAAAAAGGCTTCCGGTGCAAACGCTGTTGCGGCTACACAACAATTTAAAACCAAAGGGCAAACTTTACAAATAAATAAAGTATTCTCACCTACTCTATATGAGAAATGTCCTAATGCTTGTATAAAAGGCATGGACTCAATATCACCTGCATCCAGAAGAATTTAAATTCAAATTACAAAACAATAGAATTAGAAACAAACAATCTAATTCTAACCATGAAGAAGCCTGAGGAATGTTTTCAAGATTGTACCTATGGTTCCACCCAATTCTATGACACATACATCAGCTGGACCTTCTTTTCCATCCACTGGTATGTGGGCCACCCTTTCTATCCAATCTTGAATAGCATCAGTAATGTGAGGGACAACCTAAAGTAGAAAATAACACCATAACATCAAAACCAAATATCATGAAGATCTTTGTTTATCACAAACAAAAAATGAAAACATGTTTATTACATCTTTACACTTACGGTGAGTTTGACAAAATTACGGTGTTTGCCAAGTAATTTTGTCTAAAAAGCTTCAACAAAATTACATGTCACCGTGATTTTACCAAACTCGTGCCGATCTAAACATGCACTAAGTAGTTAGTTAGGCAGTACCTGGACAGTTTTTCCTAAATAGTCTCCTCTTCTCTCCTTATCAATGACAGACTGTAAAATCATGTAAAAATCAAAGTTAGAGTCCTTAAGAGATGAAGGAGTTTGTTGTAAATTCCAAATGATGATTTTCAGAATCTGTCACAGGTGGGAAAAAAAGGACCATAATTCCATGAACATGACAAGGGAAACTTGCCTGGTAAATCTTTCCTGTAGTTATGTTATTATCACGGGTCAACTTGACATCCATAAAGCGCTCATAGTTTCCAAGATCCAGGTCCACCTTTCAACCAAAATAAAGAGTCAAGATTCTTCTTTTTTTGTTCTTACACAAAAACACAGCTTTTTAACAATTTATTACTGAGAAAAAAAAATTGCATAAAGTTAGTACAATATTTGTCTTTCATTTTTTTTCCTTGAAACAAGGTTCATTTGTTTGTTATGGTTATTTTATTTATTATTTATTTTTGGCCTTTTTAGGCATGTTCTTGAAATCAGAAAACAATTAATGTTTGTTTGTACCTCACCACCATCATCTAACACATAAACTTCTCCATGTTCAATAGGTGACATTGTTCCAGCATCTGTGTTCAAGTAAGGATCTGAAAAAGTGTGCCAAAATAACCAACTAGTAAGAAAAATGCAACACAATCCTTCAAAGGATTTGAATTAAAAATAAACAAAACCCTTCAAAGTTTCAAACTTTGAACAAAAACAAATAATGGGTAGGGGTTATTTTTGTCAAAAGAACAAGAACAGAAGAAAACTGCAAAAAAAGAAAGAAAACAAAATGCATGTTTTTTTTCTTTGCTGCAAAAGGTGGTGATGAAAATTGAAGAGAGAAAGATAAGATATACCAATTTTGATGGCAGTGACACGAAGTCCACAAGCTTTGAGAAGCAAACCAATACTACTAGCAGTAACTCCTTTACCAAGTCCACTAACAACTCCACCAGTTACAAGAACATACTTCATTTTTTTCTTCTTCCAAATTTCCAATGTCTTTGTCTTTGTTGTTAATGAGAATAAGAACACCCTTTTACACAAAGAGCACAAAGAAACACTAAAAAGTGTTTTTTTTTTTTAACAACTTTTGAGTTTGTGCAACAGACACAAGCAACAGAAAGAAGGTAGCTTAGGAAACAGAACAAAAACAGAACAAAACAGAACAGAGGAGTGAAATGAAATGAATATGAAGAAGAATAGTTAGTTAGTATGAACTATGAAGTGTGAAATATGAATATGAAGAAGATGGCAATAGGTGGTTTATATATACACCAATCCATGCTGCTTCCATTTTCAGGGAATAGAGAGAGAGAGAAATTGACTATTAATTTAAAGATATAATTAAATAAAAATCATTAAATACTATGAATTTTATTTACTATTATGTATTTATTACGTGTCAATTAGTCAGTTTTCATTCAAAGAAGTTAATTGAAAAATATTTAATATTTGTTATAGACCTTCCCTACAAATTGAAAAATATTTAATATTTGTTGCACAACATGTTACAAAATTTTCCTTTAAAAATAATGAGTTAAATAATATATTTTTAACAAGTTAAAATGAAATCTATTAAACACCAAGAAAAGCCACCTCCCCATCGGAAGGTGTGCCGAGAAGAAGTCAAATGTGTGTTTGGATTGAGGATTTAGAAAAGGAAAGAATGGGAGGACGTACTTTTCTTTTTTAAATTATAGATATTATTAAATGATTTTCAGAAAATTGAATTAACAACAAATGATCATTACCTCAAAAAAAAACATGATAAATAATCATATAATACTTCAAAAACACTTAATTTATTTTTAAAAAAACATTTTACATTGTTCATAATTTAAAAAATAAAAATGATCTCTCCCCTTCCTTCCTCTACTAAATCCTCACTCGAAACACACCCTAAGAGTTCAAATACAAAAACAATTAACCAGCATACATTAAAGGATAAGGCATTTATTAGAAAAGAAAATAAAACAATACAATTAACCAACACTCAAACAATCAAAGAGACACTCCACCAATCAAGAGAGACATTTATAGTCTTATGCTTCAGCCAACACAAAAACAAATATTTAACCTTATCAAGTTACAGAGGCATCGATTTCTCCTTGTGATTAAATAATATTTTTATCCCTAAATATATAGCAAATTTTGATTTTAATTATTTAAAAATAAAAAATATATTTTATCGTTCACATAAAATTTTCGGTCTCTTTTTTCATCTCTAACGAACATAATATTGACATGTTTTTGATATTTTTAATAAGGGTTTGACACCTCTTAAATATAAAAGAGTTATAATATTGACATTACTATAAAAATAAATTGGTCTTTAGATACCAAAAAACAAAACTCAAAATTTTATGAGTACGAAAAAATATCCGGTTTTATTTTTTACAGATTAAAATTAAAATTCGCTAAATAAATTATATAACCCAAAAAAATACATGTTATTTAAGTAACCCAAAAAAATACATGTTATTGTAGTAGCATATATTTTGATTTTATTATGTTTGGACGATTTAAATGTAAATTGATTTTCTTTGTAAAAGTGATTTTACTTAACTTTATTTTTAAATTTATTATTAAATTCACTTTTACATAAATACAGTAAAAAATATTGACAATATAAATGCATCTAAATGTAAATCATTTTTATATTCAACTCATTTTTATCAAAAATCAATTTTACATGATCAATTCACTCAAAATAGAATTAATTTTTAGAGGGATCAAAATTAATTCTAAAACTGTAGAATTGATTTCAATATATTTTGTTCTTCTTATGTAGAATTTGTTTTGCCTCTAAAATTGATTATACGTGAAGCTATAAATTGGAGCTTATAATTTTTAAGATTGATTTCAACATTCAAATTTCATACTGAGCCCACTTTTACAAGAACGTATCCAAACATAAATCATTTTACTTTTAACTCACTTTTAACCAAAATCAATTTTATAAAACCAATTCTCAAAATCAATACAAGTCATACATTAATTGCAAATTCCCTCGGTTCATATATATAAATTAAATTATAGATGTAATATCTGGATATTTTGTCAATTATGATACCTACAATTTGATAAATTAAACTGATGATAATTAATTTATTCAAATACTAAAGTCAGGATGAGCACTAACATGCATGTACTTCTACTTTTATAGATAAAAATAATAAATGTTGAATAAATAAATATGACGAAAGAAAAATATGGTCTTTGAGATTACTTGGTGATAATTATAAAAATGTGTTAACCCTCAAGTTTTCAAAGGATCGTGGTCTTGGTAATCCGGTGTACAATGTGGTATAGGTTTTAGTAATCTGGAATTTAGTTGTAGAGTATGTATAGTCTGATCAATAATATTATTTCACCTAAGAATGAAATCAGGGTTCTTCCGTACGATTTGTCTTTTGATAAAGTTCACTAACTACTCGTGGTCAAATACTTGGTTGATGATAATAAACTTTCATATAAGTAAGCTTTTAGCCATGTGATTTATTCTATAACAAAGATGTATTTATAGCAACCAAATCATAACTATCTCAGATGGGTTCAATTCTATTGTTCATTCGTGCAGGTTTAATTTAAAGTCAGAGCAAAACTTTGTATAAATTAACACATTAAAATTGACATTGAAAAAAATCGAACCTGAATTTTAAAAGAAAAATGTTTTAAAGTATCAAGTCAACACTACAAAATAAAAGTACGTGTATACATGTCTATGGTAAATTAATATAGTTGTGAAAACACTAATGAGTGGACCTTCAAATCAATTTATCTTTAGAGTAGTGCTAGCAACACTCTCTCTAATACTCATTCTCTTATTGGTTTAAATCATTATGGGTCTACACATTGGAAATAGAACACACACAAAGTAGTGAGACATACATTGATTTCATCCAATAGAAGAATGAGTGCTAGAGAGAGTGTTCAAAAATGAGTGTTCCAGCATTCCTCTTATCTTTAAATTGGCTCCGTGGCATGAAGGACGTGGAAGGTCTAGCATATAGAGTTGAGAGGAGCTATAAATAGATCATGACCATACATAACGTTAGGGGAACTACATTGGTAGTTTGGTTGGTCTAGAAGAAGAAGGTTGTGACCCAACTAGGCGTCAACTCAGTGTTAAAAACGTAACTTTGTAATTTTAAGAGATATGTTGTTATAATCTTATTTAAAAGAGTTGTAAAATATAATTAGTGTCATCGTAATCAATTATAATTTCACATTTTCTAATTTTCAAAATATAAAAGTCACTTGAAAAAAATGACTATTCTTTTGGGATAGTAATATCAATTAATGTTATTAATTAATTTTTAAAAATATGTGCATTTATATGTTAATCTATACCACGAAATACGTCATCATGAGCTAAGTTCAATTGGTATGGACAATACATAATATATGCAAGGTCTGTAGTTCAAATCTTGGCCACCACCAAAAAAATACCACAAAATACGTAGATTTATATACTGATATATACGACGAAGTTTACATTGGAGGCCTCATTTGTCTAGGTACAAGAGGAAGATTTTTTTTTAAAGAAAGTACACGAGGAAGATAGAAAGGGCTCAGGAAAAATTAAACAAAATAAGGAGAACTTCTCGATTGAAGCTTTTAAAGGAAGCGGTGACCTAATGATCAGGAAGATAAATCACTTAATTAGTCGAGGGAATTAAGGTTATCGTTCGATTAAGTGAATCAGCAAGAAGTAATTATATATGGCTTATCGTAAGTAGAATAAAAGGTTCTAACGACTAACTTTTGTCTTTACAGTGCTATGATGACATTGTTCACGCGCATCTCTGAAAATTGTGTCATATCATCTCATTTCTCAAGGGGGGACCAATGATATAATACAAGGGGCATTAACTTAGTATGTGAGGTGTAATCATGTTAGCAGATTTCGACGGATAGGCAATTAGACCATTTGGTGAGGAAACCTTTAAGCCGATTGAAAGTTCGACAAAGCTAAAGCAACCAAGCTGTTGGAACAAAGGGTGTTTCACAAAATCACCTCTTAAGTTTTGATGATAACAAGGTATTAAAATTATCAATTGGATATGCTAAACATTTGTTCAAGTGTACAGGATCTTAATCAAAGCACTATTCATAAAGGTTCTGATTGAACAAGTCAAAGAGCAAAGGAATTTTTTATTGAAGCTTAGAGCGTCTGAAAGAAATGTGTCTGAAGAAATGCGTCTGAAGAAACGAGTCTGAAGAAAGCGCTCCTGAAGACACGTCATCAGAAGCAAGGTTATCAGAAGCATCTCATCAGAAGCCACTTCACTAGAGTTGACAAAGTACAGTGTACGAAGTGTACAACTACTAACTCTGCGCAGGCCTCTGCAACCACCATCTCTGCAACTTGTCTCTACATCAAGACAAGAATAACAGTAATATTGCTGCAGACGTTGTTCCGTTTAAAATGGAATGAATTTGAAATTAGTTCTTCATAGGACAATTATCAAATCAGGCAAAAGATCAATGGTGAAGAATCAAAGCTTCAAGTAAGACAAGTTGATGTACCGGCTAGTTCTCAACGTCTCTCAAATCCTCTATAAATAGGGATAAAGACTTGAAGAAAAAAGAACAGCACTACAACAAGAAAAGGTCAATACTCTCTGAGCAAAACATCGCAAGTTTAAACACATCAACAACTTAGAGAATTCTTACAATAGTCCATATCTTAGAATTCTCAAGTGTCTAGAAAAACAGAGTATGTTCTGTTCGTATTGTTTTGTGAATACCTCTGATTGTATATCAAGTATTCAAAACCTTATTCAATTATTTGTAATTGTTAAGAGAAG
>Ga0228710_1002740_pt1 | contig 27956 bp, 14 predicted proteins | sample MedpolnodulmetaG_FD_177995 | JGI IMG/M metagenome (GOLD analysis project Ga0228710, IMG submission 177995) | Root nodule microbial communities from Medicago polymorpha collected in Santa Monica, California, United States - pink nodules | ecosystem: Host-associated > Plants > Roots > Nodule... | reverse complement strand
ATGACCATGTATCTGCTTCATGAGGAAAAGGATTAGATATTGGTTGTACAATATTTTGTGGTATCGGATTCTGAATGTGAAGGAAATGTGCATAATGGTCATTGATTTGATGAAAATTACTTTGCTGATTTGGAGATGAGGTTGAATGGTATAGATAATCTTGATGGGGATAATGATTGAAGTTGAGGATCACATTAGGGTTTGCATCTAAAGGGAAGGAGTTTTCCATTGAACCAGTATTATGGTAGGGGGTGTGAATATCAGAAAATGTGGTGAAGGATGGAATAATATCATGAGAATGGATTTTCTTCTTTATGGTTGAATTCCAAAAGTTTTTCACCTCATTATCTGTTCTTCCAGGTAAGTGTTTTGCAATCTGAGCCCATCTGTCCAAAACAAGTGTAAATCTTGTTAAAAGAAAAAGAAAAAAAAAAGTAAATGTTCACTATGTTCTAAAATAAGTGCCATCAGTTTTTTATTTTTTTACATAAATTATAAAAATAATAAATAAAAGAAAGGATGCTGTAGTTTGAAAAATAAAATTGTTTTTTTAGCTACTCTCTTTCGTTTTGCAATATTTTTGTGTTTAAAATTATTTTTCATTTTAAAATATTAATAGAATTATTTTATTGTATTTCAACTCACCTAGCTACTCTTCTTACTACTATTAAGAAAAATCTTTTACTACTAAATAAAAACTTAAGTAAATGCTAACAAGTGTCCTTATTAAGAAGTTTAAAATAAAAACTTTATTTTAAAAATTGTGCATTTAACATATTGAAACAACAAAAAGAAAATTCTACATAAAATTTATTAATCATTTTTAATTTTGAATCCTTAATTAGTGTCCTAGTGTCCTAAGACACTTTTTGGCATGACCCTAAAACTTATTTTATCATTAAAATTAACACAATTAAAGTAATGTTATGTCTCTTAGGTCCATGAATGTTGTGTTTACGATGATTGATTTCGCCATTCAAAAAGACCTAGCGATGCAGCTTATTTACCGCTTGTCTTCTATTCACGTGTAAGCAATACAACATGATTTTTTTTTGGAGAGGCTGGATGAAGTACTAGTTATATTAGCCCTAGATGTATAGGGAAATAATATCATGACTTGAAAAACTTTTGAATTTTGAGAAGAAAAAAAAAAGAGAGCTAATGTAATGAATATACCTATTGCCTAGAATGTTGTGGAGTTCTACAATGAGTGCAGCTTCTTGATGAGAGAAACTTCCACGTTTCAAATCAGGTCTTAGATAATTTATCCATCTTAATCTACAACTCTTTCCACATCTCTGCAGACCTACACACATCATGATATAAATAAATGAAAATATAATAAGAAAAAAAAAATGTTAATTTTGAGAACTATATATTTAATGAAATAGTATTGCATGTATAAGTTTTTTTCTAATACCAGCAAGTTTTGGAACAGAGCTCCAACAACCATGTCCATATGTTTTAATATATTCGATGAGTTTTTCATCTTCTTCAGGTGACCATAATCCTCTTTTAACCTTCTGTTTGTTGCAACAAGAGTGATGTCTCATGATGTCTTGTTTCTTTTCTCCTTAGTTTGATCAAAAAGTCCAAAATTACAAATATATCCAATGGACAACAGCAATGTATAACGGGTGAAAGAAATGACAGATGAAGCTCTATCTTCTATCTTTGGCTTTAGCTTAAGAGTAGAATATGCTGCATTAAATTATGAAAAGAATGGTGTGATCAGAGTAAAAGAGAAAAGGATGATATATATGCAGAAACTGTGAGTGCACTGAGGTGGTGATTCCAATATAAAGGTTTTTGGAAAAGGGATAAAAATTATGCAGCTTACACAATTGCTAGGGAGGCAAATAGTCACATGTGGTATATTTTATTGTAGATAGATGTTTTAAAATCGATCAAAACACCTAGGTTGAATAGATACGGTCCAACAATATATTTGTAAATAGAGGGTAGTTGTTATCTTACAAATCGGTTTTGGTAAAGATTAAGTTAGATCCAAATTGAGTTACCCAACATAAATTGTAAGATCACCACTTTTAAGTAGAGGTTTCCAACCATATAAACAAATAAATTTATGAGTTTTGTGCATTAATATTAGTTTTTATTTTATTTTGTGTCGATTTGATTACCATCTTAGTTGTGAACATGTGTAATACAATAAAACTCCGCATACAAAGAGCAAATTTTTGTTTTGTAAAAGTGAATATTCATTAAAGTCTCATATTGCGTTGTTAAAAGAAAAGAGGTAGAAAGTTTTTATAAATAAGAAGGGTTATATTGAGTTTTCTTCACTGCAACAGCTCTAGTTTATTGGGAAATGATGGATCTCGCGAGAGAGTATCTCGCGAATTGCTCGCGAATGTTTATTCCATCAATTTCAGTTTTTCATTGACCCCACATTATTTCAACCACCTCCCATGAATTTCGGTTTCCTTGAATTTTCATTGGTCTATTTCAATTTCGGGAACCCCTTGTGATGTTTTCCTTCGCTGAACATAGCATCGCTCCTAGTTTATTATTAGGTGTATTGGAGCTTGAGTAGTTGTGTGTTCTCAGAGGGTTTGCAATTTTTTCGTCAATTAACATCAGAGTGAAGGTTCCGACTAAGGATGAAAGATAAGTTACATCATTCATTTAAAGAGAGATTAGTTATCATCTTATTTGTATTTTTTTCTTACACAGTGTTATAGTTACATTGAAGTTGGAAGTTCCTTTGTTTGATTGGAGGATGAACTTCTCCTTACATCAATGTACAGTCCAAGACTATTTGGTCCAACGTACAAGGTCTTAATTGTGCTTTTGAAAAAGAAAAACCAAGTGAGATGAAAATTCAAAGTGAAGTAGAATTCAAAAAAGATTGAAGTTAGTTTATTGTAACCTCTTTTTTTATCTCTTTGTAAGAAACTTATTGGAAAGATCTCTTTCTTCAATTAGGCTGATGATTAATTCAGTAAGAGTATTAGAGTGTCGTCAAGTAATAATATTTATAAAGTTTAAGAATAGAATATGTTGCATTAAATTATGAAAAGAATAGTGTAAAGAGAGGAAAAAGATGACACATTCAGAAGAAACTGTGAGTACGGCGAGATGGGGAATTGAATGTGGAAGCTGTACAATAGTGGCCCAATATAAAGGTTTTTAGAAAATTGATAAAAGTTATGCAGCTTCAACTGCAAGAGCATGACACCTTATAAAAGTAGATAATTGCTTGGGTGGCAAATAGTCACATGGTTTATTGTCGATGGATATTTAAAAATTACTCAAAATACTTAGATTGGATGAGATACGATTTGATAATGAAGTTATAAATGATGAATAGTTCTTATATACAAACAGATTTTTTTAAAATTAAGTTAGGGAAGTTGCTACGGTTAAGTTGTTTATGATTCAATTCGGTTATTTTTTTCTTAGAAAAAAACACTTAAAACATAACCTTTTTTTTTTAGTTTTCATTGTTAAGGAACACTAGTTTAAATATTAAAATAGATCTAATTAGTAGTCTTGTCGGGACTCTTAAAATCGCATTTAAATATTTATTTTAAATTTTTTTAAATAAAAAAATGTGAACGGAGTTTTTCATGGATTCACTTTAAAATAAAAAAGGAATATGATAATGCGATTTTTTTTAAGAATCATTTGTGTTTTATGGTAGAGAGTGTTGTATGGTACAGAGTGTTGGGTAGTTTAAGAGTTAACACGAGAATCAAATAAGTGTAGCAGAGATGAGGATGTTGCATTGGATGAGTGGTAAGACTAGACATGATAGGATTAGGAATGACACCATTAGAGAGAGAGTGAGGGTAGCACCTATAGTAGAAAAGTTGGTAGAAGTTATAGGCTTAGATAGTTTTAGCATGTAGAGAGAAGACCCGTAGATGTTGCCGTAAGAAGAGTAGATCAAATGGAGGAGAGTTAAGTTAAAAGAGGTAGATGAAGACCTTGGAAAACTATTAGAGAAACCATTAGAAAGGATTTAGAGGTCAATGAGTTGGATCCAAATTTAGTTTATGATAGAACACTATAGCGTCATTTGATTCATGTAGCCGACCCCACTTAGTGGGATAAAACTTGATTGTGGTTGTTGTTGTGTTTTATGAATGAGACTTTTCTCTTAGTTTTTCTTTATTTCCAAATCATTTTTCGTTTCATTTTGTTAATTTAAAAAAAAAAAATTGATGTTTTAAGTGTGTTTTTGAAGAAAAACATAAACTTAAGGCTACAGAACTGTAGTAGTTCCCTTAAATTAGTTTCAACCTAATTTACAACAGTCGTCACTTTTAAAGATAATATTTGGGTGACATTGTGGTTGGTGACATTGTCTAACCACAGTGTTACAAGTATACAAGAAAACAAAAAAAAACCTTATGAAAAAGAATAAGAAAGCCACTTGTGACATTGTGATTGGCCAATATCACCAACTACAATGTCACCCAAATGCTATCCCATTTTTAAGTAGAAGTTTAGAATATTTAATGTTCTTACAGGAGAAAAGTGATATAAGTGCGTCTGAGTTGTGTGCATTGGTATTTTTGTTTTTTAAGGGTTGTGTGCTTTAGTGTTAGTTCTTATCTTCTTTTGTGTCTTACTGTCGAGATGTATAATACCATGAACATTTATCTACAAGAGCAATATCGATTGTTAGTAGAAGTTTAGAGTTAATGTCCTTTGCGGTCCCTCTCAAAAAATATCTCCTTATGGTCATCAACAACAAGAGAAAACATATATAAGAGTGTTTTGTGCATTAATGTTAGACCGTATTTTATTTTGTGTTGAATCGACGTTGATTGAATCACAATCGTTTGTGAAAGTGTGTATAATATCACGAGCTTTTACCTACAAAGAGCAATATCGATCGGTATTAATAAAGACCATATGAGACTTTTGTATATGGTAGAAGCCATTGTAAAAGTATCATTCACCATTTTAAATTCTTATGCACTAATTTTTTTCTTAAAAAAAAACACTTATACATTAATTGTTGAGCGAAAGATTTAAACATTTGTAATTATGAGTAGTTTTTCTACTCCACTTGTCTATGTAAGTTTTCAACGATTAATGTCATTTTTTCTATTTACAAAAAGAAAAGAATAGTCTTTTTTATAAGAATGGTTGGAGTTCAAGATGAATACATGTGGTTAAATTATAATTAATATATTATTATTATTTTACTCAAAATAGTAAATGCTTAGCTTTAGACTTTTTCTAGAGGTCCGTAGTAGACAACCAATTTTAAGCCTCTAAGAAAAAGTTATTAACAATGCAAGCACACATTAAATGAAAAATTCAAGTTGGGTTGTATGATCGAGTGAAAATCAGTATACAATTTATAGAGCGACCTTCGATCATTTTGCGGCTCATTTCCGTGATCCAAATATTGATAGCTCTAGTGTGGAAAATTTATCTTTCAAAACTCTCACATGGAGGTAAGGTGGGACTCTCACTAAGCCTTTTTGTGTTGAAGAAGTGAAGCAGGCGGTGTGGGATTGTGACAATTACAAAATGTCAAGACTCGATGGTATTAATTTTGGTTTCATAAAGGATTTTTGGGAGAGTTCAAAGACGATTTTATGTGATTTATTTCTGAATTTCATCGGAACTGGAAATTATCAAAAGGTATTAATAGTACTTTCATCACACTTATTTCTAAGGTGGAAAGCCTTCAACGGTTGTCATAATTTCGGCCTATCTCTTTGATTGGTAGTATGTATAAAGTGTTGGCAAAATTTTTATCAAATACCCTACGTTGTTTCATCAGAAGCGTCATTTCAGAGTCTCGGTATGCTTTTGTCCATGGTAGACAAATTTTAGATGGTATTTTAATTGATAATGAGATGGTTGACGAGGCTCGTCGTTTGAAAAAGAGTCGGTTCTTTTTAAAGTAAACTTTGAAAACTCTTTTGATTCTATTGATTGGAGCTACCTAAACGTCGTAATGCATAAGATGAATGTTCTTTTTATATGGCGTATATTGATTATGGAATGTGTCATTACAACATCCGTTTCTGTGCTGGTTAATGGAAGCCCAACATATGAGTTTCATTTTGAACAAGGGTTTCGCCAAGGTGACCCTCTTTCACCGTTTTTATTCCTAATTACGAAAAAAGGTGTAAATGTTATGATGAATGCTCTTGTCAGTGCTGATTGTGTTTCTGGGTATACGGTGGGCCGAACCGATCCAGTTAGTATTTCTCACTTGCAATTCGCAAACGATAATCGTCTAGTAGGAAACAAAAGTTGCGCAAATATTCGTTCTTTAAAGGCTTTACTCCTGCTTTTTGAAGTGACTTCGGGCCTGAAGGTAAATTTTTATAAAAGCATGCTTGTTGGTGTTAATGATCCGGACTCGTGGTTAAACAAGGCTTCTATTGTTCCGAATTGTAAAATTGGTCATTGATGACAGAGCATCATATGATGTTTTAGCTATGTTTTTTTGTATTTTTTCTTTGCCTTTGAAGACAAATAAAATGAGAGTTAGAGGAGTTGTCAATGGTTTGAGGAACATATTGTATTGTTTTCACTCGAGTCGTTGTAATTTAGTTTTATCCTAGATCATACAATTCCATAGGTGTTTTGAGTGTTTTGTAGTGAGGAATCATGTAAATCATCAAATCAAGACAACACATGAAGGATCAAGGATGAAGAATTTAAGATCAAGGGTTCTTAGAAGGTTGTTGAAGACAATACAAAGTGAAGAAAATTTATTTCAAGTTCCTAGGAGTTTTCACACGGAAGAACGATCGAAAACGGAAAGAAAACGCAAGAAATCGCATCTGAGGGGCTGCCTCAAGCGCCCTTGCGCCTGGGACAACATTCCATGCCTATTGCGCCTCGTACTAGGTAAAAATCATTTTTTGCTTGTTTTCCAAGCTGGATTGGTGGATAGAGCCCAGTTTTATTCTCTTAATCCCTAATTAACCTAATGCTATAAATAGAGACCCTTGCCACTATTTTATTCATTCAGAAACATTGACGGTTCAGAGCAAGGGTCAAGCATCATAGATTCAAGGCGGAATTTCTCCTCCTTTTATTCTTTCTATGGTATGTTTTTGTATTGTTTGTTCTGATGTTTGTTGCCATGAGAAACATTTAAACTTAGGATATTGGCGCAATTTGTTTCATTTTTTTCCTTAAAAATAATCAATTTTTTCATTTTTAAGTGTTTGTTTAAGATTTTTAAAAAAAATTATTTTTATCCTAAAATGAAAAGCTATTAGGATTAGCTTTTCTCAAAAACAAGAAGGTAACACATATACAAGTTAAAACTCATTTTTTTTCAAAAACAAGAAGGTAACACATATACAAGTTAAAACTCTTTTTTTAAAATGGATTTTTATGTGTAGTAGACAAACAAAATTAACTTCATATTTTTTTTAAATCTCTAAAAAAAAAATCTCTAGATTCTTTCAAAACAAAATCTATTTTTTTTAAAACTTGAAACAAACACACACATAATCATACAGTTTTTTTTTGTGAGTTCCTTAAACGATGTCCTTAAGACACTTGCTAGCAATGCCATAAAACTTAATACTCCCAAGAACCTTTAGTTTAAATGATTGTGAATTCTTTAAACAAAGCCCTTAAGACACTTGTTAGGAATATAAAGATGTGAATTTTATTTTAAGGTATTTAAAAAAAAAAGTTTTGTCAATATTATAATTCCAAGATTCTTTTTTTTAGGAAAATATTTCAAGATCCTTAAAAATAGAAATTATAATAGGTAGTTACACATGACTTTATTCTCATATTCATGGAAACTTTATTCCCACCATTTTCTTTAGATTTTTTTTTTATATATATTCTCATGAACATTTTATACTTAAGAATAAAATTTAATAGTCTTGCAACAAACATAAACATGTATATTTCAATCATTTTATACCCAATAATCTACGAATATAACTTTAAACAAACGCATTCTAAGACAAAAAGTAAATGAACTTCAAATCAAGGACCCTCTCCAAAAAACCGGGTGATTAAGACAAAACGTAAATGATTTCAAAACATATAATATGACCTAAATCATTCCCATTTCTAGAATAGATTTCCAAAAACAAAATCAGATCATGATCACAGGAAAATATGTGTGTTTCTATTACAAGGTAAACCTTGTTTACAGGAAAATATAACAACAAGGGCTAATGAAATGGTTCATTGACTAATGGACTAATAACTTATGAACATCCCCAATAATTATATATCCACTTTTTTAAACTATTTATCATCATCTTCTTTATCTCTTATTTATCTATGCAATTAGCACCGAAGACTATTATAAAAAAGTGCTACATTTAACACTGTTATAAAAAAGTGCTACTTAACGTTGAATTGAACTTTGAAAATGATAAATAAATAAGAATAAAATTTTTTATTTTACAATCCTCTCGCTTCTCCCTCTTCAATAAGGGGACCTTAGTTTTCTCTCTTTGATTTTTTTTTTCTTCCATTTTCTTCATTGAGGGAGTGGTTTTGGGTCAAATTTTGACTCAAAATCACCTATCTTCATCTATTTATCTTTATTTCAATCTAAATAAGTGGTTTTCACATATATTTAAAAAAAAATCTTCGTAATTTCGTTGTCTAATAGTGGCGTTGTGTTGTTTGCTGTCTAATGTGATGTTCCTTGATTTCTCGTCTTGTTGCGGTCTTCATTTGGTTTCTATTGAAAGATCAGTTATTCAATCAATAATTTGAATGTCAACGTTGCAGATCAAGAGTCATGAGTATTCAAGTCACTTTAGTTTTATCATATTATTTGTAGAAATTTTGTCATTGTATGCTATTAACTTGGATGGTATGATTTTGCTCGCGGATTCATCCTTTACGATTTTTGCAATGTTGAATGAATGAATACCATTTTGTTTTTAAAAAAAAATCCTAAAAAGGTGATAGCTAAAAAGGAATGAGGGTGTGGCGATCTTGAAGAAGTATGATCTCTATTTGTTTATCTAATAGTATGATCTTTACTTACCATCTTATCATGTAAACTTGCAACTTGTCTGACACCTACAATTCATGTTTTTCTTGTTTGCCAACCGCTAATCTTGAGGATAGACAGAATAAGTGGAGCTCTTCTAATCATAGCTGCACCACCATCAAAGTTCATGGAAGCCGCTTAGGTAATCCATCAGAGATGGATTTGGAGCCTTACTTTGTCAATCTTCAATGTCTAGATGCTTTGATTTATTTTGATGAAACAAACACACCCTAATTTGTTAGAGCTTTGTTTTAAGGAAAATTCTATGGTGAAGTCATGATAATGACTTTTTTGGTGAAGTTAACCCTATAGTTAATCATTGAGCTAATCCATGCCACGTCAAATTATATGGTGTATTGTACATTTGCTCATCAGGTGTATCATTATATCTTTACTTATTGCAATTGAGTCCCTAATTAAATCAAAATTAAACATTTTTATTATTATTTTATTTTGTAAATCATAAATCTTATACATCAAAATTGGGTAAAACTTTCCATTTTTTACTATCCCTATCATCTTTTTTTCCAGATCGATTTTGTTCATGCCATTCTCTCCAAAAACTCATCTGCTCCAACACCAACCATACCGTTTTGCTTAATCAAAATTCATCTTCTCCAAAATTCACATTCTCAAACCCTAAAACCGTCTTGATTAATCATATCGAACTTCACATCCATTAGTAATCATCTGCTCGTTTTGGATATTCTCAAACCTTTTAATCACCTACTCCATCTTCGCAACTAATTTGGAACGGAATTACTCGCACCACATATGGTAAGATCAATTTGAATATGTTTTTATTGGAACAGGTTAAAATGATATGAATGTGGTTGAAGTTTTATGATAACAACAATCGAATTTGGTCCAATCAACTGAATACATGTATTTTCCTTAATAAATAAAAAAACTAACTACTTTAGGGTTTAGGGTTTAACCTGAGAGCCTTGAAGTTTTGTCTTACAATGCTCATCCTCACCGTAGGGCATTATTTAAGGATACCAATTAAAGAATAAAATTGAAACATTGCATTTATTTAGAAGTTGGTCCAATCAAGTGAATACATGTATTTTCTTTAAAAACAGAAACTAACTACTTTAGGGTTTAACTTGAGAGCCTTAAAGTTTCGTCTTACAATGTTGATCCTCACAGTAGGGCATTATTTAAGGATATAGTGCTTTCCACCCCTGTAATATGGGTCATTTCTGGTTTTCGCCCCTATAAAATTTTCGGTTTGATTTGCATCCTTGTAAAACTTTTTTTTTCTTCCGAAAAACACCCCTCCTCCATCCAACTCATCAAATGCGCATATGTGGCGCTGACTTGCCTTTTTTTTAATTGTCCACATCAGATTTTATTTTTTAAAATATTTGAAAATTAATTTTCAAAAATAAAAAAATCCAAAAAATATTCAGATTTTTTTCCATAAAATTTAAAAATAGAAAAAAAATTAAAAATATTCAATTTTTTTTAAAGATTTTGGAGTTTAATTTTCAAAATTTAAAATTAGAAAAAACAAATACGAAATTTCTAAAAAAAGTCAGATTTTTTTTCCAAAAAAAATTATGGAAAATATTTTATTTTTTAAAATCTGGATACAATTTTTTTTTGTAAAATTTTAATCCATATTTTTATAAAATCTTTTTTGAAATTAAAATTTTAGAAAAAAAATCATTTTTTTTACAAAATTTTCGAAATTAAAAGGTCATTTTTTATTTTTTTAAACAAAAAATGTAAAATTTGGAAAATATTTTTCGTAATAAAAAAAAATCCTTAAATAAAAATATTTCTGAATTTTTTTATTTTCAAAAATTAATTTTTAAATTAATATAAATGAATTTATATTATAATTTTTTTTAAAAAAATAGGCACAAATGCCATGTGTACCCTTAAAAAAATAATTAATTATACAGTCAACATGCCACACAGTGTACCACATTATCAAATATGCACAATCATATGGGGGAGGGGTGTTTTCCGGAAAAAAAAATTACGAGGACGAAATCCAAACCGAAAATTTTATCGGGGCGAAAACCGGAAATGACCTATATTACAGGGGTGAAAAACACTATTAACCCAATAAAGAATAAAATTGTAACATTGCATTTATTTAGAAGTTGGTCCAATCACAAAAACAATAATTAACTGAAGCAATCACGAAAAACGACCTTTGAAAATCTGGGCGACATCCATGAAATTGGAAAACGACGAAAATCCCTAATCTGGGTGATCTCTATGAAAATCCCTAATCTTAAATGAATCGAATTCAATTTGAGATCCATGACGTTGGAGGAAGAACATTTGAGATCGGAAGATGGATATGGGTTTGCGTTTCTCTGTCCCAATTGAAGATGAATAGATAAAAAATGCAAACGAACATGTATTTTCTAAAGAACATGTATGAGTCAAAAGAGATTTTTCATTCTGCATATGAATAGGAAGAGAATAAGAACACAAACAAAATGAATAATTTAGGTTAGAGAAATCCCCTTATGCAAATGAAGATGGAGAACGAAATGAATAATTTAGGTAACCATGGAAAGTGTAACCGTTAGAGAGAGATTCGCGGGAAAGTGCAAAGAGACGTTGCAGTTCGTTTGATCTGGTCTCATTTGCTCTGTGCACCCCCTTCGCGGGGAAGGGGTGTGTTGCAAGTAATGCTGTCAAATGCGGTATTTGGGCTTGGATTGTATTGAGCCTAAGTAAATGAGCCTAAAATCCTTTCGACCGGTCTAAAACAATACTGGATCAAACAAAAATTTGAAAAAAAACCAATTGAAATATATTCAATCAACAACACCCAGAAAATTGAATATTCAAGAAAAGATTTCAATACATGAACATGAATTAGGAGCATTATCATTAGGTGAATCGGTTGAGATCGATGGAATCTTTGATGGGTCATCGTTAGAATTAACCATGTTGTTGTTGTTATTTAGAAATTGAAGAGTGACACATGCATGTGATTTTTCGTTTTAGAACATGTACAACCTTAATTTTTCCCTTCTACAGATGAAGATAGAGAAACCGAAGAAAGAGGATGATTAAAAATGATTTAAATTTTGCATAATTAATAAATGATTTAATTTTAAATAAAGTAAATTAATAAATCAAGAGTAATTAATATTTTGTATGAGGACTGATTTGTAATAAGGTAAAGTTTAGTCTGAGAGTGGTCCACCAGCAAAACACTAGCTGACATGGCATCAACAATCAAGAGTTATACTATTGGCTAAACAGAATAATTTTTCCAAAATAGTCAATTTGGTGACTACATCGTAAAAGCGTCCTTTAAGAAATCATATCATAATCACGTACATGCAAGAATGCTATGTAATTCTTCGACGTGCATTTCTACCGTATTAGTTTTGGTATAGGTCATTTTCAGTCAAAGACTTACTTCTCTCTACTTATTGTTCTTCTCTTTATTCCTCTCTTAATATGTGTGGGAATTTTTTCTAAATATAAGGGAAACTATCGTAGTAAATCATAATCAGAGGTAGCTTAAAGGCCCACATAAATACAAGAAAGTAAGGTAGCTTAAAGGCCCACATAAACTTATCTTTAAGTCACTTATGACAATTCGTAGTAAATCATAATCAGAGGAAATGAATTTGAATATTTTCAATGGAAGATTTATAGTTGTGATAAACAGAAGTGTATTTTCAAAAATTTAATTGCACTAACTAGTCATTACGCTAATGAAGTTCGGTCAATTATGCCTAAATTTTCGATTATAAAGTAGCTGTAGTTTCATTTTATTGCTGAAATGATTACGGTTTACACCGGTGCAACTTGTATTTAAATACTATGCTCCAGTCACTTGTCCTTGTCACTTGTTCCGTATATATGAGTGATACCCAACCCAATACATGGTGATAGCATTAGCTTGTCAAATGGGGTACAACATGTGTTAATGGATTTAACCGCAAAATTATTTGAGATGTGAGGAATGGTACCACTTTTTAAGTAAAAAGAATATTATTAATGGGGTACAAGAGGTAAACCAACTCATTTCAAAACAAAGATCTTAAGAGTTACAACTCAAAGGATTAGAACTCCATTCGAAAATACAAAGTTGAACATTTTTGCTTTGAAAGATACAATCCAACTCTATGGTACCATCTGTGTGCTATGCTCAAAGCATAGGAGACCAAAAACCATACATTTACAATTTGTGATTTTTCACTACCGGTCTATTTAGATTGGATGTAGTGATTTCCATGTCATATGGCTTATTTATTTTACTACATAGCTTCACACACTGTGGAAACGGTATAAAAGGGAAGAAAGGAACCTATTGAGATGTGACTCAAAAATGTGTTTTTGAGAAAGTGCCAAAACGTGACACGATTTGGGTAACGTGTCACAATTTTGGCATGCCGTTAGCATGTTTTCTGAGTGTCCAATCGTGACAGGATTTTGGAAAAACGTGACACGATTTTCGGCTTGCTGGGCACGTTTTCAGGATAAGGTTGGTCGTATCTTGGGTCGTACGCACCAAACATGTCACGATTTGGGAAAATGTGACACGATTTTGTCCGGATCTGAACACAATATAAGCATTCTTTGACCCATTTGTTGGGTAAACTTGGTGAATCTCATGGAAACCAAAGGAGAGAACTTTTAGGGTTTTAGATACTAAAGGTTGAGGGTCTTTGGGTGAGGTTCAAAGCTTCAAGATGTGAATCTTATAGAACCAAAAGAGGGGGCTCTTGGGAAAGGGTTGGTGCCTTTTGGGGAAGATTCATGGGGATGGGAAACACATGAGTGGAGAGTCTTTTGTGAGCAACTTGACTGAGTCTTGTGAAACCAAAAGAGAAGATTCTTAGTGAAATCAAAGGCTAAGGGTTGGGTCTCTTTTGGGGGTTAGATTCTAGAGTTGGGAAACAATTGTAAACACCTCAGGAGAGAGTGAAAATTCATGAGTGTCTTGTTCATCGGTGAGATACGGTTGTTCTTTGTGAGCTTATTGAAGCTAATTTCTTGTAACCCATTTGTATCTCTTTGTAAGAACTCATTGATAGTGGATTGGAGAGATCAATCTCTCCCCCAGAGTAGGTCAAGTTGGACCGAACTGGGTGAACATTTCTTGGTGTTGTTATCTTTTCTTTAGTCTCTTTATCTTGTTCATTGATTGTGGTTTTTCTATGCACTTGTTGTTGTTGCTTGTGGTTAATTTTGGTTGTTGGTTGCCATTGATACTTGCTCCACACATCATAATTTATATTGGTGTGATTTTGAGACCGAATTCACAACAGAACAAATGCATTTTCTGAAATAAAACCCAAGATACTCTTATTATTTGTAGAGAAAATTTATCAAGTTGATAGCAGTGGTTCCTTAATCGGGGTTCCTTAGGGTCATTGTCTTTTATAAAAATAAAGGGTCAACACTCCTTGTACTATATACTTCAATTAATATATTAATCCTTCATTATTGCTAAAATAAATAACTGGTCTGCGTACACATATGCCCACTCTTGCCAACACAATTTTGCACAACAATAAAACAAATAAAAATATTGTACCCCAAAAAAACTAAAATATTTTTTTTATTTAAAATTACTATAAACACTCTCTCTAATTAACACATACTCATTTATTGAGTGAAACTCATTTGGGTCTCACCATTTTATGTGAGATCGATTTTCAAATTATAAGACTTACATGTTCTCAAGGGGAAGGGGGAAGGGGTCCCGGTAATTTGGAGTTCGGATATGAGGTACGGCTAGCTTGACCAAGAATTGCTTCAACCAGAAATCGAGTTCGGATTCTCCTGAATGATTCGTTCTTGGTGAAACTCATTAACCACAATTGTTTGGTTAGACTTACATGATTTTACTAATTAAAAGAATGAATGTTAAATATAGTGTTAGAAAAAGTTAGCATCCTCTTCATTTTATCTATATGAAGAGATAAAAGTAGAAAAATGTTTTAAAAAAATATAAATAATTATTAGTGGTGAGACACACTAAATAATATGATCCATTATCTATTTCTTTGTGTTTATCTATTTCTAAATGATTTTTTTTAAATCTATGTCTAAATAATATTCTCTGTTTATTTCAAGAGCAATGCTCTTCATAGCGAGATACATTTACCTGAAATGATCATGAAATATGTTTAGTCAATGAAATGTGTTGCTTCCCTAAAAACACATGTGAATTGGTGAAGTTTGAGAGATTATATATATGTTGCATAAACCGACTTTTTTTGTTGCTGGTCCGAAAAACAAGGTGTTAATGGATGTGTGTTTTACGTGAGATAGTGTTCAGAAACTAATTTGTGATAGAAGAATATCTCTCAAAACACATTTCCTTATTTTTAAACGAAGGTCTTGTTAATCAATGTCCTAGTTAAAGATACAAAGAAGGAAATAATTGGTGAATTTTAAGTAGAAAAATTACTTTTTAAAGTTTCAATACTTTGAATGCACCATTTCCAACACAAAATTTCTTTTTTAATTCCTATTCACTTTAAACAAATGTACAAAATCTTTACTCATTAATACTCCATCCGTTTTAGAATGAATGTCGTTTAAAGTTTTTACACACATATTAAAAAATGTATTAATTAAAAGAAAAAGAGATATTATTTTATCAAATTATCATAATCAACTATTGATTTGTTTTTCAATAAAGAAAAAATAATACTTTAGAAGCAGCGTATATAATGTTAATTAAAGATACAATTGAAAAGAAAATATTATTATTGCATTGAAAACAGAAAATGATATTTATTTTAAAACAATTTTTTGTTACAACAATATTTATTTTAAAACGAATGAAATAATATTCTTTAGAAGGCAATAAAACAAAACAATCAGCCGACATAAAAAGGAAGATCCAAGAAAACAACCTTCCTATGGTCCTACAAGACCCCACTTTCCATCTTTTCTTCCATTCATAGCAAAACCCTATGTGAAAAGGAAGTTTGAAAAATTACTCCAAATAAAGAAAGCTTTCGGAATCATTATTAGAAAAAAGAAACTTTACAACTTTTTCCTGACTTGTTGCCATTGTGTGCTAGAGCATAATCTCGCGTGGGAATTTTATGAATTACGTGCATCCCTATCCATATTATGGAGTAAACTATTAAATTGTTCTATCATTGTATCAAATTTTCGATTTTTGACTTTATTAATAACTCAAAATGATTCATATTTTTATTAAATGTTTTTTAGATTGGTCTCTAACTCTATTAGTTGTTTTGTATTTTGGGTGTTAATTACTCAATGTCTTTTGGATATTATTTAGTGGTTAATGTCATAATGTTTTTTTGATCTTATTTAATACGTTAATGACTTAAAATACAAAATAACTAATAGAGTCAGAGACCAATCCGAATAACGTTTGACAAAGATAGAGACCATTTTAAGTTATTAATAAAGTCAGTCAACAATTTATGAATTTGGTAAGATAGAGACTAATTTAGTTATTAACTCCGTACTATATATCATAGTGAGCAACAAGTACGTAGGCCATGTAGTAGACATAAGTCAAACTTTAAGGTATTGGAGGTACTGTTTAATTTAAACCTTTGTAATGTTCCTGTCCACAGGTCTGAAATTGACCAACTATTTTATCGTTTAGTCTAATTGGAGCTGAAAATATTTAAACGTGTTATTTTGTATATCCCTAAAATCTTCTTTCATTGGTGATCTGTGGTCCATTTTAGAACATGAATTAATATTGATTATTCACTAGAGATCAGTTGGACCATAGTACAGTGGCTGTTGTGTTGCATCATTACATATTATGTTTTCATCATGGACCACAACATGTTTTTCTTTCAATTAATTATACTCACGTATAGATAAGTAATATATAACAATATATCAAGAAAATAGGAATTATATTCGGTTGAATTTTTATTATTTCATTTATATCCGTAAATAAATTTGTCTTTAAGAATGCGATATTGTTGGTGTTACTGAAAAGGTAATTTTTTGACTATTTAAATATCTGAAACATTTGTACATATAATTTTAAACAAAATCAAAATTTCACAAAAAAATATTGTTTATAATTTATAGACGAACACGTAATACTTATATAAACGTTAGTGTCTAATAAAGGTTAGTGATTCCAATCTGAAAGTTTTATGAATCTTCCACAATATATTTGGAATCTATGTTTTATGAATCTTCCGCAGAATATTTGACAGCTAATTATTAAACTGCATGCATCACTTTGATTCTGATTCAGTGTTTAACGTTGAAATGCACAAATAAAAGGGTGCATAACATAGGTCTGAGAAACTATGCAATTCGTCCCTTAACTTAATTTTAGGTAACAATTTTGTTTTTATCTTTTTTGTCTCAATTTTGTCCTTTATGTTATAAAATGACAGTATCATATCATTTTTTATGAGATTTTTTCAATGACATACAATTTTCTAGGTTTGTATGGTGAATATTTAGGTTTGTTTCTGAGTTTATTTTTTTTTACAAGGGGTTTGTTTATGTGTTTGATGTTTTTTTTTTGAGTTTTTGATTAATTTTTTTCATAAAAATGATAACAATGTTGACATTTTATGACATAAAGGATTAAATCGAAATAAAAAAAAAGATAAATGACGAAATTGTTACCTAAAATTAAGTTAAGAGATAAATTGTATATTTTTCCTAAAAAATATATATTTGGGAAGTTTATAAAAATAAAAAAAGAAACTAACTTGTAACAAATTTTTATAGATTCTTACATGAGAGATGGTATGGGGAAGTGTTTATAAATTTGGGTAACCCTCACCCTAGATTTAAGTCACGTCATTAGTACCCTTCAGGATTTTTTTTAATTAGATTTACATGCTTTTTTAGAATATTATGAACATCTTTTAAAAAAAATAGAATTTTTAACAAAAAGTGAATTAAATATGAACTTTAAACCGCCAAAAACATACAAATTAATATTTCATTCATTTCTTGTTAAATATTTAACCTTTTTTCAAAAGAGAATTCTATAATGTATTAAACATAAAGTTTGTCTTTCCTCCATTTATTTTTCTCAATTTATTATCTATTTATGAAAGAGATAAACACAATAAATAAATTAGTGATTAAGTAGATCCCACTAATACAACTGTCAAATGGGCCGGCCTGGCCAATCTCATCTCGATCCAGTGGGGCAACTCATACAAATGGGCTGGAGTGGGTGGGTTGGCCCAATTAGTAGCGGGCTACATGCCACGATGGGCTAGTTGGCCCGTATTTCAAATGTATTATTTTATTTATTTTAAAAAAGATGCAATGAACAATAAAACTACATATCACTTTTTTTTAACAAAAGCAAATAACATAAATAATTATTATCCATAAAATAAATCACATTTTTTCGTAAACTTAGTTAAGTGATTTGTAAAAACATCTATTAAATACACATATATTAGGGATAAATAGCACAAAAATATCCATGCAAAAGTAAAGAGTATTTATCACAATTAACAAAGTGTAACATTTGAGACAATAAAATTCAGTCTTACACAATAAAATAATTACCGGTCAAACAATTCAAAATAGATAGCAAAATAAATTATAAGTAAACAACTTTTGAGCCAAGTACCTTGAACACTTGGTTTCATAAACTCTTTTTTTTTTTGGTATTTTTAATGGGCCGAGTTCCAAGCCTTGTGGTCCAGCCCATACCGACCGATGTAAAAGGCATGTCTTGTGGACTGGCCGAAGCATATAGGGTAGTTTTTTCATGTTTTTTAGTGGCCCAGCCCACACTAAAATAGAGGGTCGATTGGTCAGCCTTGTGGGCCGATCCATTTTGAAAGCTCTGCCCACTAGTGGATCCCACAAAGTTATCAATATATCTATCTCTTTCATAAAGGACAATAAATACAGAAAAGTAAATGACAGAAAGTCAAGCTCCTAAGAGTATCAAAAATGGAGGAAACTCATTTTTTGATACTTAAATGGGTCACACGTATACAAATCACTCGTTTATAAATTTTTAACAATAGTAACTAATAAGCACTTAATTACTTCAACCGAGCATGCCTCACAAAAATTTCTTATGTGAGACTCACTATTCATTAAAAAAAAAGTGTTTAGAGAGTGTTTATATAAGACCCTCAACTCATTAAGCATTAAAAAAAAATCCCACAATGGTGGTACCAAATAGGTACCAATGCTTATATAGTTAGGCACTTCTTTTGTGGATGGTCATGATTGTGAAAGAAATTCAAAATTTCGAATAATATTCATGACTTGACTTAAAAGCAGTAACCAAATTAAAGTGGTATTTGAAAACTTTTGAAGACTAAAAGTTGAAGAAAATTTTTAAGATGACTCAAACGAAAAGTTGAAATATTTATAGGGATGTAAAACATATTTAAGCATTTAAAATTTTAGGATAAAGGTACTCAAAAAAATGTTTCCTCTCTAGAGAGCTTGGCCTTGGGCTTACATGGCTTTCTTTCTCTAATATATCTATTTTCATACAAAATGCAATTCTTCTTCTCTTTAATTTGGGTTCCTATCACTTATCAGGACCGTCCTATGAAGTTGGTGGCTCGGCTCTCATAATAAAAATAATCCTTAATAAAAATAAAAACAAAATTCTGCAAAAAAGAAACGATTGTTGTGATTCTTTGAAATAACTTTCTAAATTGACTGATTAAGTGATTATACAAATTGGATGACAGCGCATGGCTGGGAGATAGATGGAGGTTGGATTAGTGGTTGTTGCCGGTGTGTATGTGGTGGTGCGCGGCTAAGAGATGGAGATCGGGAGGGAATACGAGAGAGATTGAGAAGAAGAAAGAAGTAGTGTTGTTATTGGAAGAAAGAAGAAACAAGAACATGTTTTTTTCCTTGGGATGGGTTTTTGAGGCCCGTCACTTTTGGAGGCCCAACTCAGTTGAGCTATTTGCACCCCCTCAAGGACGGATTGTCTCTTACGATCCTTGCAATGATCTTACTACCCCCCTCCCGATCCTAGGCGAGATCTCGTCTTGATAGCATTGTTATGCACGCCAAATTTTACATGATGTAAAGTTCTCTATTGAAGCATGAATTTGTTTTTAAATTGTATGAATTTATGTTGACGTTACCTACTTATCAAGACCTTTCAAACCAGTTATTGAGCATTGATGGAAAGTCAATGCGAGTAACAAGTTATTAAGCAGATTAAGTTTTATAGTTTTAAAAAAGACCAAATACCTCCCTGAATCCTTTAAGTTTTTCGTTTGTTTCACATAGGTCCTTTAAGTTTTTAAGGTTTCAGATATGTCCTTTAAGTTTCGAGTTTGTTTCGGATAGGTCCTTTAAGTTTATAAGGTTTCAGACAGGTCCTTTAAGTTTCGAGTTTGTTTCAGATAGGTCCTTTAACTTTGGCTTAACAGAGGTTGATAGAAAGGACCTATCTGAAACAAACTCTAAATTTAAAGGACCTGTCTGAAACCTTATAAACTTAAAGGACCTATCCGAAACAAACTCGAAACTTAAAGGACATATCTGAAGGCTTAGAAACTTAAAACATCTATCTGAAACAAACATGAAACTTAAAAGACCCGGGGAAGTATTTAGCCTTTAAAAAACTTACTCCTATAGTGACCGGATCTCTTCCTATATTCTCAAATTCATTCTTTACATTTCTATTACAAAGTGTATTTCTCTTCCTAGCTTAAATATTAGATGATGTTTTATGAAATTTTAAGCAACTTACGTCCCTCTAGATTTTATTTTTTTTTATTTCTTAAATTAGTGTTCATTCTTGTTCTGCAGGGGATACTTCATCAGCTGATCCAATGATTTTATTCCCAAAAAGGACCATTCAACTAGGGGTGGCAAAACTACTCATGCCCACAGATATTCATGGGTAAAATCCGTCACGGGCACGGGGCAGGTAGCTAAACGGGTATCCACGGGTATAATAAACGGGTATTTGACTACCCATTATTATATGTGTACGGACACGGATTTGATTGCATTCATACCCACGGGTACCCATACCCAATAATAACTTAAGTAAATTACTAAAATATCTTTATATATCTTGTCTTATTACTTAAAGTTGTTACCTTATTGAAAGAAATTTTACCGCCCACCTAAGATTCCTCATGCATAACTTATTTTTATTTTTAATTTTTTAGATTCATCTTATTAAGTTCACCGTTTTTACTTTATTACCATCATAAAACATATACTATGGATTATGTAAGAATCATGATTTTTCTATGGATTATGTATGATTAAGGAAATTTTGAATGGAGTATGTATGGATATTTAAAAGTTGAAGTGTTTTGGTAATTAAAAAAAAGTTATTATTTGTACCAAAAAATAAATAAATTAAAAAATTCTTCTACAAAAAAAAATTAATTATTAAAAAAAGTTATTATTTGTGCCAAAAAATAAATAAATTAAAAAATTCTTCTAAAAAAAAAAATTAATTAAAAACCCATGGGTACCCATGAATACCCACGGATACCTCAACACCCGCGGGTACCTGGATAGTGGGTACCCACTAGGGTACGGGGCGGACACGAGTTTCATATTTATCAAACGGGGCGGAGATGGGTATCATACTATCTGTACCCATGAGTACCCATTGACATCCCTAGATTCAACCTAGCATTATCCGGCGAAAGAGGGATCGTGCTTTTTTTTGCTCGGTCAATTTCTCGTATTTTCATCTTGATGTCTCTTCAGCTTGGGGGATAGATGAAAGAACTACGAAATCATGAAGAATATTTCAAAACGTTTTAATGAACCAAAAATAAAACCTTTGTTGGAATATTGTTCCCTATGTCTATGCACCATGGTTGCTTTGAAATTTAGCATAGATTACAGATACATAGATAATAAGGGCTGTAGCATATTGTGGATCTTTTTTCGAAACAGAACTGCTACCTGTAGATGACATTATTTTTCTTTTGCTTGATCAGGAAGGCATCCAAGGGTAGCAGAAAGGTTGATTTAGGATTACAGCTTAGTGTCATTGATTAGGGTGGGATTTCATAGTACAGTCTGACATGACCAAATTTTTAGGCAACTATTGTGTATGAATAAGTTATAATTCCGTAATTGTCCTTTTGGCATTGCCTTTTATTCAGGGCCGGCACAAGCTATAGGCTAACTAGGCCTTTTTCTAAGGCCTCAATTTTTTTAATTTTTTTACCTGCTATATCCAATAACTCATATTTATTTACGAAGCTAAAAATTTTAAGAGAAATAATACTTTTGATATACTTAATACTTAATTATATTAAAAAAAACTTAATTCTTTTTCAAATGTGTGTATTGCTTATAGAATAATGCCAACAATTCATATAGCTGTTGTGTCTGTCGAATATAAAATTCAAAATTAAAATTAATAATATCTTATTTAAGATCAGCGGTGTGTCCGCAAAGATTAAATGGATTTGTTTTGTTGTCAATTGAAAAACAGTTGTTAAAAGAAAAACGATTACAATAATTTAATGAATGATTTTGCATCAAAAAAAAGTTAGAAAAGTGAAATTTTGAATAAAAATATTACTTACGTAAAACAAATACTATTAATAATTTTTTTTTTGCACAAACTAATAATAACTTAAAAGGCCTCATTTTAGATTTTGCCTTGAGCCTCAATATGTGTTGGGCCGACCCTGCTTCTATTACAATAATATGTAACTCTTAATGATAAAGGGTGTGGTTGATTTACTAAATTTGACATAGAAAGAATGGAATTTCTTAGTTTAAGCCATGTCCAATGTCAATTATTGTATTCTATTAGGTTTATTAGAGGTAAGAACTGGATCATACATGTTCCATTATTGAAGAAGGATGATGTGAAGAGAAATTCTTTTCCCACCTCAAAACATCTTGCACGCCCCTTGAAAACTTGAAAACATCCCTTTGCTACACATCCAGATTTTAAAATTCGGACATTTTTTGTTTCTTTCGAATTTTAGATTATATGGACGATTATTATGAAGCCTTTCGTTTAGGAAAGAAAAAGCATTAGCCAATTTTTTTGTCATATAGATGAAGTATGGGTGGATAACACTGCTAGATTTGTGGTGAATTCAATTGGTGGTGAGATGAAGGGTGTTGTTTGTTGAAACAAGGAAGCAACATAAGTGATTTTTATAGAAGGTTTGAAAGAAGTAAGAACCAAACACAACCCAATGGCTTGTTCCCCTGTAAAAATGAGCTCAAATAGCCACATATGTGCATTTTAAACATTAGGATTTTAAAATTCGGATGCGCAAAAAAAATTATGTGCAGAAGTTTTGAAAATGCATTATAGTTTATACAGATCTAGATTTTGAAGTTCGGACATATTATATAGCAAGTGTAAGTTGGGAGTTCCACGTTGTTTTAAAAAGTGAAGGTCGAATATTTTATAAGTAAGACGGCATGTAAACCTTACGTCTTAAAGTTTTGAGTTAAAGTGTGATGTTTAATTTAATTTTTTTTTACAAAATGTTTAATTTACTTGTATGGTTGCTTTTGGCTAAATGTGTTTGATCCTTCAAAAGTCCCTCATGATCCAACAGTGGTATCAAGGTTGATGGTTCAATCAGCTCTTTGTGTCAAAAGTCTTTCTAACTAAGGGTGTTAAACCGACGTGTCTCATTGGCCCAACAACAACAGGGGAACTAATAAGTGGACTAACACCTCAGGAGGAGATTGTTGTGTAGCAAGTATGAGTTAGATGTGTAAAATTACATTTTTGCCATCTATATTTTAAAAACCATGAGTGATAAATTTGGCAACAAAGAAAAATGTGGTTGGACTCACAATATAAATGTGAAGAATCTCCCTTCGAAAAAAATAAATGTGAAGAATCTATGATTCAAACACGACTCTTATATATCAATATTAAATGAAACTACCGACCAAAATGCACTTACATGACATTTTAATTTCAACTTATTTGATGTAAAGTGTTTTTTTTTACTACTATCTCTTTTTTTTTTGTCAGGTAGCCTAATGGCTAGAATTCACCTTATAAGGTGAATAAGTGGGGTACCTGGGGTTCGAACTCCGGCCCCTGCATATAATAATGCATTGTCCTACCAATTGAGTTATGCTCACGGGACTTACTACTATCTTTTTAATTGTCACTTTTTAGGAAATTGCTATCATCAATGATCCTAGAATATAAAAACTATACTTGGGTTCATATAATCTAAAATATTTTATAAGATTATTGTGTATATAATAATTGACGAAAAAATAGTTAGCAAAGCCTTCAAATTAAAAAATGACAAATAAATAGAAATTAAATAAATGACATTTAAAAAAAGAGTACTAAAAAGTTGTTAGTAAAAAATGACATTTGATAATGAATTGGATTTAATATATTGTTTATTGGTCTATTCGTTCTTAGACTTTTTTTTTTATTTTTTGTCAAGATATACTTTATCTCTTTATTAATGTAAGTGTAAAATAATTTACAAGATACTGATATAATACTCTCCGTCCCAAATTATATGACATTTTGGGTATTTCACATGTATTAATAAATGTAATTAATTTTGTGTGAGAAAGAAATATTATGAGTTGTTTTATAAAATTGTTTTTAATAAATGATATGAGAAAGATAAATGAAAGAATTGAAAGAAGAGGAAGTAATAAATAGTTGAACATATAGTAGGAAAAGTAATATAATGTTTCATAGAAAAAATAATATTAATGTTCCCCTGCAACATATAATTAGAAACAATTTTTTCTTTTAAAGTGACATGTAATTTGGGACAGAGGGAAATCTAATTCATTATCAAATGTCATTTTTTACTAACAATTTTTTACTACTCTCGTTTTTAAATGTCATTTTTTTTATTTCTATTTATTTGTCATTTTTTAAATTTGAAGGCTATGCTAACTATTTTTTCGTCAATTATTATATACACTATAATCTTATAAAATATTTTAGATTATATGAACCCAAAATAATATTTTATTTGTTCGGATTATATAATCTGAAAAATGCATACAATGCTTTAAAATTGTGCATTTGGGGTATTCCACGTTTTAGATTAGGTAATTTAAACCAATCAAATACATGATTTTTTTTTTGTGGTTGCACCGACAATTTATATGACTCACAACACACATATCCTTATATAAATTGGTTTGTTTGATTCATTTACAAGTCACGCCACAAAACTATGAACACTTATCTATTAGATATGAATACTGAGCTAGTTGTAGTGTACTACAATAGGGGAAAAAACCAATGAGTAGTGATATTTTAACAACCATTCTGGTATAACCTTTGAGACAACTTTGTTGTTCTCTCTTCTCATTGGTCAAAAATAATAGAGAGGAAAAAAGGAAGAGAGAGAATAAAAACATAATGTGAGTATGAGAGAGAAAGTTGTACCAAAATGGTTGTATAAATATCATTTCTCAAGATGAATATGCTTAGGGTATGCACTGATGTTGCATTGTTTGACTTTAAGGATCATTTGAACCAAATTAATGTTCATCTCAACCACGGAGACACAAGAATGATGAACAATGTTGAGTATTGTCGTCCATTGATTAACTCGAATGAGCGTATTCGATTAACCACTAGTGCAAAAGTGACATAAGAATTATTTGTGTTATACCTATTTTATTAAAAAATGTGTGAAATATAAATAAGGTGGCAGATTTGTAAATATATTGTAATTTTTGTTTCAATGAGTAAGTTTCAAAACCTAATTTTAAGAATAAATGGGGTCAAACATGAAATAAAAATAAGGTGGCAAACTTGTAAATATTATTTTATAACTAATTTTAAGAAAAAAGGTGTGTAATATTATTATATTAATTGTTATGTTAATGTTTTTATTTCTTTGTCAAGATTCGAACTCTTGATCTCCAACTTTTCAATCTTTAGATTAAACCAACTTAACTATTTATACTCCTAAATATCATTGCAAACCAGATTTTAAGAAAAAAAAGGTATAATATCTTTTCACCATATGTTTTTTTTTAAAACAAACAAAATAATATTTTCTTCACAATCCTGAACCCACTTAAACTTTCTCATCTCACTCCCACTCTAACTAAAAAAACTAAAAAAGGAACAAAATAATTCACTCAACAAAACAAAAAAAAACAAAGAAACAAAAAAATCTTCTCTATATGTATGTATATACGATAGATTATGTTTCTTCAATATCATCACTACCTTAAGTCCTCATTATACCCTCAATCGAACTCTCATCTAACCTCACCGATCACTGGTTCGATTACCCATTGATCCAACCTCACCCAAACCTTCATAATCATAAAACTTCCCTCTCATCGTTAAATTACAAGTTTGAAAAGGCTCTGATTTCAACTGAAACTGCCTTTCATCATTTTCACCTCTTGAGTTTTTGGGATTTACTCCAAAGTACTATCTCTTTCCCTTTTGATAACTGCTTTGTTTTATATGTATTTGTTATTTGGTTAAGAAGCATGAAAATCTGAATATATTTGATGAATTTCATTCGATTATTGCTGACCCGTTTAATCATAAGTGTTAAATTTTTGATTTTTTTTTTCCATCTGGTTATAATTTTAAAATTGATACTAGTTTGAATGATTGAGTCAACTATTGAGTGAATAAATGATTGAGTGAATAAATATTATGTTTGTGAATCAATAGTGATAACAATTTTTTTTTGTCATTATGTTAATGTGACCTGTTTTTGTAATCAATGGTGTTTTAATGATTGTTCATCTACATCATATTTATGCATTGAAAATATATGCATAACAGGGCACATGAATATATGTTACAATTTTATCTAAATATATGAATCTACCACATCATTTTCTTTTCATTAGAGAATAGATTTTATATTGTATGTAAATAATGTGTCAAGTTGAAATTGAAATATAGTATAGCTAGAACAATGATAGTAAGAAATAAAAGTTTCCCCTTTGCTTTTATATGAATGGTGTTGGGATCCGAGGGATGGGTTTTAGCGGTAATTATCTCGGAGGCTGTTTTGCTGCTGTTGTTCTATGGTCTATACCTTCAGCATTTCTGGTGTGTGAGGTTTGGTTTGCGGTCTGTGGTGGTAGGGGCCTTTCTGCTGTTGTGCAGTGCCTACTAGAGGGTTTTTTTTAGTCTATTATAGCTGTCCGTTTTCGTTTCTATGGGGTCTGCCACTGTTGTTACAACTCTCTCTGTTTGAATTTATTAATAGTCAATTGATGGTTTTAGCTTAAACTTGAGTTACAGACTTACATCTTTGAGTTTAATACTGCTAACAAATAGAAAATTGATTGACATTGACTATATAGGATTTTATAAGATGACCTATGAAATGAAGAAAAATTAACCGTTTCATAAACAAAAGTATTCAATATTCATAAATGATTTCTTTCAATTAAAAAAGAAAAATTGAATATAAACAATCATCATGGTTTGTGTGTATGAAGTCTCTTACTCAAAGGTGCAGAACTTGAGCCAATGATGTAAGATTTTTACATGTCATAAAACTATTTACACGTAAGTATAATATGATCGTTTTTGCAGGAAGTTGCGTATTTCATTAACATTTTCACAATATTTATCACATTAAGTGTTTGGGTATAAATTGTTTGTTTGTGCAAAACTATTGTTCTATTCGACATAAAAGTAAAATGAGAAGAGATAGGGCTATTTCGCTTGGGGTCAGAGACATCAACCAAGCGTAACAGCTGCAATCTCTCGATCAAATAACAGATTCTAGCTTTTTAAACGATATTATCACAATCACTCGACAATATCATTTGTGTCCAAATGATATCGTTATTTCTAAGGGATTGTTTAAATGTTGATTTCCCAAACATTTAAACAATCACAAAGTCGATTGGATCGTTTAATCGACGATTTCCCAACCGATTAAATGACCCAAAAACATTAAGTTCTAGATTAAAAGCGATTATCAAATATTAACATCTATGTCTAGAATGATAACTTAAGATAGATTGTTATTCTATTTCTTAAATCCAAAAGTATTTGTCAATATCATTTTGAATCTCAATAAAGCATTAAATACAAGAATAA
>Ga0228710_1002739_pt1 | contig 27962 bp, 11 predicted proteins | sample MedpolnodulmetaG_FD_177995 | JGI IMG/M metagenome (GOLD analysis project Ga0228710, IMG submission 177995) | Root nodule microbial communities from Medicago polymorpha collected in Santa Monica, California, United States - pink nodules | ecosystem: Host-associated > Plants > Roots > Nodule... | reverse complement strand
TTCGGCATTAAATACTAATATTTCGACGTTACATCCGTTAAATCATTCATGTTTAACGATACAAAAATTCAAATAACTATATACGCGTTGATATTTGTATATAATATGTAATCGAAAATACGATAACGATACATACTATTGATACGCGTTGATATATTGTTGGAATTAAACATTTGTACCTTCACTTATCTTGCTTATGTTTTTCGAAAGCTTGTTTACAGAGAAGGCACAAATGTCTCTTCACATAAAAAGTATACTTATTAAGAATACAAAGTGCAAAGGAAGCACAGATGTTGATGAAAAAAAGAAACAAAGTGAAAATTCTTTTGTGTGTGGAAATATAGTGAAATATTTAGTAGTATATATATAAAAAGGAGGCATGAAGGTGTGTGCAGATTGTGTAAAGAAAAAAAAAAGTCATAGTAAGTTTTACAGCAGAAAGTACGTTCTCCAAAATCCAAATAGTAAATTTTGACCTCAAGAAAGAAATAACAGATACACAATGTAGTAAACATAAACATATGATAAGAAAACGAATTAGTCAATTCTCAGTACCCGATAAGTGAACAGAACACCAGAAAACAATAAAGGTTAAAATATAGGCTAAAAATGGAAAACAATATGTATATGATTTGAAAAAGAACTTGGTAGGATGAAAGAGAAATAAAAATGTAAACGTAATATTTAGAACTTACTAGATGTAATGAAGGGAGCATGTCTCAACATATAAGTTATAAAAATAAGAAATATTAGTAAGAAAACCAGACAAAAGTCTTTGACGAATAATGTCACAAGAAATATTCTTTCTTTGGAGCGGGATTAGATATAACAAGAAAGCTATTGTGTCCGTGTAGGTAGCTCTGTTGCTGCGCAAAGAGATCATGAAGGATCTTTAAACAAGAGGTCGAGGGTTTAAATCTTAGAAGCTAACATACCCACTGACTTACTGATATTTTTCCCTATCTAAAAATAAATAGAAAAGCTATATTGCGACGTCAGTGAGCTAAAATAAATCTAGTGATTGCGAACGACCAACTCTACCCTAAAGATTTCGCTACTATAGCTGCAAATTATCTTTGGACAAGCTTAATATATAGCCCAATTTTATGATTGCTTATGCAGCTAGAACATTTGTATTTAACTATTATACCACAGTAGAAAGTAATGGCTAAGATATTCATTTCAAATTTAGACCTGATTATTGCAAACATGAAGTTTGAATATCAGTCACTTTCATGCTCTTGCCTAAAAAATTAGGAGAGTTAAATAAGTTTTCATTTATTGAGGGTTAAATAGAAGAGAAATTGAGAGTTTGCTACTCCTATAGGATGGAAAAGAAAATGAAGTTGAAGTAGTTTAGGAACTCATGCACCGCTACTCCTATAGGTTTGTTGTTTGGTTGTACTGGAACAGAGGCATATGCTAGCTGTGTGAGAAATTGGCAGGTAGATGTAAAGTGGCATGCTCAATGTGTGATCAATTGACGCTGGCAGTGTGCAAAATTGTGCAACTAGCAGACTGAACAACTGAAAGCACGTCTGATTTCAAACAAAATGTAACAATTTGTTAGCATCTCCACAGCTTCAGTACTATGAATGTCTAGCCTTCATTTTCTTAATCAAATTCTCCAGAAATGTGCAGAGGATACCAAGACAATCGCTCCCAAAAAATAGAATTTTTGAACAAAATATGAATTTTTAAGCACCAAACTCTCAAAAAATTCCTATTTAATTCTTTTTTTTTAAACAATTCTAATTTTTTTGGGAGAGATTGTCATAATATTCTCCCCATTTTTGGAAAATTTCATTAAGAAAATGAAGGCTAGACATAAGTTGACTAAAATAAAAAGGTGATATATTTATAAGGATTAAAAACATATTTAACGCTAATAACTCTAACGTCCTGGATTTTTGATCCAAGAGATTACGTTTAATTTTTTTATTTTTATTTTTGAAAAACAAGACTATTTTTTTTTAATAATAGTCAACCATAATAAACTTTTAACTAGAACTTATAAAGAAAACAGTTAAACTAATTTAATTACAATTCAGAAACACCCAAATTTGTTTCCCCGCGTGCACGCTTCAAGCAAAACATCAAGCACACATCAATCTTCTTTGGCACCTAAAATGTTGGTTGTAAGGGTTAGTCTTCAACAACCATGAAATAATATCAATAATAAATTAAAACATCAAATATGAATATACAACAATCATCTAGGAATCGTGCTAAGACATTTATTTTCACTTTAAAATATTTATCACTCTAGAGTAAATTAAAAGAACAAACACAGACCCAAGATTCAATAATGCATGAAATGCAACTAGACCATGATCCGGATATCGCTCAAATTGGCATAACAATATTAATTGCCCCATTTGACAAAATGATCGCCTCATTTAGCAAAATGATTTTAATCGCCCCATTTGACAAAATAGTTTTAATCGCCACCCCATTTGGCACATTCATATGAATTGCCCTAATTGGCACAGCCTCATTTGGCCTTATGACACCATTATATGCTATGCTTTGTTTTCCTTCAAATTCTTATAGTTTTATACTCTCAAGCCACATAGCTTAACAATTCCACAAAATTATCACACCTCGAAATTATCTTGTGATTGTTCGTTGGAATTAGACATTTGTATCTTCACTGATTTTACTTATTTTTATCGAAAGCTTATGTGCAGAGAAGGCACAAATGTCTCTTCACATAAAAAGTATATTTATTATGAACACAAAGTGAACGGAAGCACAAATATCGAGTTAAAAAAGCAACAAAGTGAACATTATTTTCTTTGTGGAAATATAGTAAAATATTTAGTAGTATACCAAATATTATTTTCCTATATAATCGTATATGTTTTATAGAGGAAATCCTAGCATGTATCCTTAGAGCACGTGTTAGTATGCTAAAGATAAAAATTACTTCCTCTATCTCACAATAATTGTCTTTTTACCATTTTTCATTTTTCTCTTTTCTCAAAATAATTGTCACTTTAGAATATCAATGCAGCATTTATTTTATTTTTTTTCATTATTATACCCTTATTTATTGAATTTCATCCAACTTAACTACTTTATTAACTACTATTAATAATAAGGGTGTTTTAGTAAATAATACTAATTTTACCATCAAAATTAATCATTTCATAAATAATCGTGTATAAACGGTGTTTTAGAGACGAAGGGAGTATATATTGAAAATTGTGCTAATTTATTTTTCAAAATTTTGAAAATAATTTTTTCTCAATAAATATTTACTATTGTAGAATTCTTTGCATGTGTCATTGTAATGCATCAAAAATTCTACTCCCTCCGTCCCAAATTGTATGTTGTTTTGGAAAAAAAAATTGTCTCAAATTATATGTCGTTTTACAATACCAATGAAACATTAATGTTACTTTTCCTATTATATACTTAATTATTTATTACTCTCTCTTATTTCAGTTCTTTAATTTATCTCTCCCGTACCATTTATTAAGGACAATTTTGTAAAACAACTCATAATATCTCTTTTCCACACAAAATTAATTATATTTTTTAATATATGTGAAATGCCCAAAACGTTATAAATTTAGGACGGAGGGAGTATTACGCAACCTAATGTAGTAGTAGGAATGATAGTGTGTGTAGATTGTGTGTTAAAAAAAGAAGTTAAGTTTTATAACCGAAATTGCATTGGTGACATTGGTGATATTACTATTTGGGGAATTAAATACATTGCATGCCCAAAACATTATTTTTCATCAATGGAAGGGATTAAATATAACATAAAACTATTGTGTCCATGTAGGTAGATCCGTGCTGAAAGAAATTGTTGATTCATCTGTGGACTTGCTTGAGGAAATTAATCCAAAGGAAATACCTTAAGATTTTCCTGCGGTTGTCTTCACACTGAGGAAATTTACTGCGGATCTTGATCCCGTAACAAGTAATTGTAACTTTCGCTGGGGCTTTTCCTGCGGAAGATTTTGGAATGTTTTTGTCACTTTACATATTGAACATGGGCCCTATAGATTTAAATTAAGTCCAAATAAAATGTCAAACTATTTTTGTCAATTGCAATTATTTCTTTTATACATATTCAATGTTAAAATATTTTGAAAAATAATATTCTTTTGAAGCAATTTTGAGAAATAATATTAAAACACAAATTTCTATCAAAAATATATTATAACACAAATATTGACAAAATAATTGGTCACTATGTGCGGAATAGGTCACAACCATATTTATTGTGTGTGCAAGATCAATTTAATAGTTTTCTTTCCTTGGATAACGAGTTTTTAAATAAAAAAATAGTTTTCTCTCTTTTATTTAAAAAAGGGACAATTTTGTTCATAACAATATTTAAAAACGGAAAATATAGTCCATGTGATAAAAAAAAATCATATATCTTAAAGAATTTTAAATAAAAGGAAGACAAGATCCAAAATGAACCATAAAGTAACCACAATATTAAAAGAAAACGAGTCTTCACTCATATATTTTATTAGACATATTTGTTTCCTATAAGTAAATTAATAAAATAAAATTAAAGTAAATTAATAATCTTGTATGTTCTTTTTAAAAAAGAATAGTGTATATTTATGACTTATACAAAAAATAAAGAGTTTCATGTGATTTTTAGCAAATTTTTATTTGAGGGTTTAAATAGAAGAGAAATTGAGAGAGGAAGAAAGGAATTAGGAGAGTTCCCGATTCACCACTCTTGCATGAAAAATGGAAAAGAAAATGAAGTTGAAGTAGTTTAGGAACTCATGTACTGCTAGCTGTGTAAGCAATTGGCAGGTAGATGTAAAGAGGCATGCTCAATGTGTGATCAATTGGCACTGGCAGTGTGCAAAATTGTCCCAACCACCCTCTGGCCTTGTTAGCATCTCAACAGCCTCAGTACTATGCATGTGAGGGAGAAAATCAAATGGATTTTTGTTTTTGTGTGTATCATTTTTAATTGGTTTTCACACATTTTTGGTTATATGTTAATTTACACCACTAAAAAAAAATGAATGGTGCAATTTAAATTTTTAGTTGATCTGTCTTACTAAGTTACCTTAAGATGTATGAGAAAGTCTTAGTTAGCAAATTCATAATTTATCATCTTGTTCTCCATGGATCCTTGGTCATTTAGACTGTATTCATTTTCCCATTTTGTAAAAGTTAGTATAACTAAATTTTACACTTTGATACAAAAAAAAAAAAATTGTGATAACTTTGATACCAATTTAGCTCAATATATATTTAGCTCTGATATCAATTTATTTGGCTTCCCTTGTGTGGGATGGGAACACTTAAGTGTATACTTAATTCTATTTTTTAAGTCAAATTTGATTTTAGAATTGTAGAAGAGATTTTACATGGTTGGGTGATGTTGATTAGAATTGATTTTGTCTCTAAAGTTGATTCTAACTTGAAGTCAGAATTCATATGCTTTTTACTCCAAGATTTTTACCGTCAAATGTATTGTTCAACTCAATTTAAAGAATGCATCACAAATGTTGTGGCCTAAAGCAATGACTTTCATTGCTTTAGAATTAGATTCAGAAAAAGAAAAAAAAAATGTGGACTTTCCTCGCTGCAACTAATTGTTATCCTTTTTTTTTCCTAGCTAGTTTAATTTCAGCAAAGAATTGATTTTGTCTCTAAAGTTGATTCTAACTTGAAGTCAGAATTCATATGTTTTTTACTCCAAGATTTTTACACTCAAATGTATTGTTCAACTCAATTTAAAGAATGCATCACAAATGTTGTGGCCTAAAGCAATGACTTTCATTGCTTTAGAATTAGATTCGGAAAAAAAGAATGTTGACTTTCCTCGCTGCAGCTAATTGTTATCCTTTTTTTTGCCTAGCTAGTTTAATTTCAGCAAACTTGATTTTTTTTTCTTTCATAAAAGATATGAAAGCAAATGGCATAACAGCGAATAAACATGCACCACAAATGTTTTGTTTCCTCTTTTTATATTACTGCAACAGAGGTTGCCATCACACACTAAACACATACAAAAGCCATGAGATTATCTGGTTCATAAAACTCTGCACATGTAGACCAAGTTTGGACATGATTTGAAATCATTTAACAAAAAGAAGAGAGTCAAAGTTTTGAGTAAATTGGCAAACTAATAGGGGCGTGGCAATGCATTGGTTCTAATGTTTGTGCCAACAGAATCCGGGTTCAAATCAAAATTTATTTACCAGCGCTTTGTGCAAAAAATTCAAAGATACATATGGTACCATTTACCTAATCTCGCCGTGTGTGCGTGTAAGAAATTATGTGAACTTTTTATAATGAATTTACTGGGTGGATAGCACAACTTTATCTGTTGATCCTTCGAGTCAGACCGACACAAAAGATCAGCCAGTTTTGTAACAAAGTGTTGTGTGGATCAGTCGACAACCCTACATTGCAACAAGCACACCCTAGGAATTATCAAAGTAATGTGTTGTGTGGAGAAATCAGGAAGAAAAAAATAACCAGGAAATTTAAAATAAAATACACACATTCATGTAGGTACAACACCAATAACATCTCAAGATTCTTTTAGGCATTGGCCTACCCTAGGAATGCAAATCTAGACAAGCACTTGAGAACTAAAATAGAGTTACATGCTCTATGGGAGGTATGATACACCCTAAACGTGCCAAGATCTATGTTTGCTTGAAGTTACAACAGACAAAGAGCTTGGCCAAAATAGGTACCTAATGTGTATGTCAATTTCACAGCTCTAACTTAATATAAATTCCAAATTAGTAATCTAAACTTGGTACAGACACAAACAGTTAATAAACCTGCAATTAGCTTATATGCAATAAGCTCAATCAATCACTATCGCTATCACTATCAGCATCCAGAAAGTTATACTCTCTCCATCCGTCGAGTTTGATCAACACAGTTCCTCGGTTCTCTTCTCTCCATTCAATTGACTCCTTATCTAAAAGGTTAGTAACCTGTATCAAGCAAATCATAAGGAATCATCATGTAGAACAATTGTTCCCTTCAAAAAAACAAGTTTTTAGGATTCAAGAAAAAATTTAGAATTTGGGTTGGGCCTCTCTCAACCTTAGAAAACCAGTTTGTAAGGTAAGGGCTGCTCAAACTTTATTAACACTACATGGGCAATATCTCTAGGCAATGTGGGAATAAATCCACTCCTTCACACCCAACACAGGTGTTGAAGATTACAATGAAGGAAACCCAAATTCCGTAACTAGGCAGCTAGGGGCGAACTACAATTAAGGAAAAATTTCCAACATAGTGCCTCACATCCAGGTTACAATGAGCCTGACCAGTAGACAACGCGAGAAGCCCAACAACAACTCTAAGATAGGCTCGAATACCATCACATAATTTGGGTTGGGCCTAACTCAACCTAACGAAACCGGCTAGTAAGGTGAAAGCTGCCCACGGTTTATAAACACTACAAAGGTCATGTCTCTGGGCAATGTGGTGCTAAACCCACCCCTTCACACCCAACACAGAGAAGGTGTTGAAGGCTACAATGTAAGCAACCCAAATGTCGTAATAAGGTGTCTAGGGGCGGACAAGACCATAATGAAACCAAAATTTCCAACAAAGTAAGTATTAATTCAAATATAAAACATAAGTAAAAATTCTTGTAACAGAAGTTCTGAAAGCCTAAGCAACGTGTATGTATACATCAAACATTATGTTGCAATATATATCGGAGCATAAAATATTTGTATAGTAGGGGGTGGATTAAATCGTACCGATTGTTTCAGCTTGGACTTCCCAAAACCATGTGATCCACATCCTGTGATGACCCTTATCATCTGAACAGCTAAAGTAGACATAAAAAGACAATAAGTTAAAGTGAGAAAATGCAAATACAATTCAATAAGCAACGCCATTTTAGTCTAAATGTCCTGAGAAAGGAAAATGTGAGAAGCTATATGCTTAGAAAATGCTTACAAGGAACATATGATCCAAACAGAAGGTGAAGTTTCAGCATTCTCATTGCTGGTTTCACATGCTGCCCATGCAAATCAATAGTTATCACATTTTCAATATCCTTGTTTCTGCATACCACTAACAATAGGTTAAAACAGGCAATAATAAATAATGGACAAGGAAAATGTGAAAAGGGGAGTTCTGCAATCTTTGTTCTCTATTTCTTTTTGACAGAATCTTAAGAGAATAAAATTTCAGTCGAGCTAAAGAAACCGACCGACCTAGCAACAAATATGTCATGGCTTGCCTTAGTGTCTGCTTTCTGAGCTATTTTAGTTTGTTCTTTACCCTAACCACACAGAAATAGTTAGCATATTATAACAAGGTAGATCCACTTCATGGCCCAAAACCATAAAGTAGAGTAGTTAATGTTTCACCCCAAAACCAAAAAAACATTATCTAGAATGTTATTCTATAAAACAATGGACATTGAAAAAGAATGAACAAGACATGATCATACTTGGATCACATCTCCACATTTTAAAACAAATACGTTATATATAACTACAGGAGCATAAAAAGAAGGGGGAAAAAAACAATATATAAAAGAATTGAGAAAGCGTTGGATTTAAAAGATAATTAATATGAACAAGCGTCCCAACAACCAAGTGCAAAATAAAGTATCAAATTTTTTATAGACAAAAAGTCATGAACCTGATCAGAAAGATAGGCGGCATATCCTCGATCTCCATTAGTATATGCAGTTGCAGCCTGCAAAATTGTCAACCCTATCATATGCTGAACTGACATCTGAACTCCAAATCAACTGCCTTGAAGAACAGAAAGCTAATATCTAAGGAAAAAATCAAATGTGAACTTACTTTCTGAAAGTAACCTTTCACTGAATCCCACTGTTGTCTTGCATCTTGCCTAAAGGCATGATATTCCTCTCCTTTAGCTACAAACCAGAAAAGTAAAATAAGTGAATGAATAGTCATGATTCAATTTGATAACATCAGAGGAAACCATCAAATTCAAGCATACAAAGAGATAGATAATCTGAAAAACTCAAAAAATGTGAATGAAGAAGTAAATGCAGTGTTATGATTGGATGGAACTCTTCTTTTCCTCATATTATGAGGGGTAAAAACTTCATTAGATAAGCACAAATAAATGAATACTGTTTACGAAGAGCAAGTAGATGCAAGCAAGATAATTTACAAATTGACATACTGCGAGGACGCTGCTGAGGTTCTGCAACATTTGGACGACCATCAAAACCAGGTCCCAGAGACTGCATTTTCTTTGCTATGTTTCTCCAATCCATGGTACCTTTGTCATGTTCAGAGCTTTTGGGAATGTTAAACAAGGACTCTAACACCTTCTGAGGAAGTTCTAACTTTGTACATCCTGGGCTAATATGAGAATTAGCTTTAGAACTAGTGAGGACCTCCGCATAATTCCTAAAACCAATAAACAACTAAGCTAGTCGTGTTATGTTCAAATACAAAAGATGAATACGAGGATAGTCAATTACTGCACAATTTGTTTTTGTCATTGTTGTTGTTGTTATTTCGGGGCACGGTGATACTGATAATGAGGTTCGAACTAGTAGTAATGACCACATGAAAATAATCTTATGCTAATTTTATTTGTATAAAAGTGCATACAGGAGTGCACAATTTTATTAGCCCAATCTTGCTTCCATCCCTATTAAATCATTTATCAAAATAGTTTTCTTTTGTAGGAGGAGGTGACAAGAGGAAGAGAAAAATGCGAAGATAAAGCCATAATGCACCAACACTGTACTATGGCGGCATAATATATAAACATAAATACATTGACATCATTACCTGCCAAACGATCCCAGACCCCATATATTATCAGAAAAGTCACCTTCTGATGAAAGAGATGTGCACTCTGATCTTCTATCTACCAACTGTGACAAATTTTGGCAATTAATAACATGTACTGTGAGGGAATGTAGATAGAGAAGTTAAAGTACTTCCAACAATAAACAATCCAATCCAAATTTAAGCACCTGGTTAACTATTTCATAAGAGAGCAAGTGACTGATTAAATGTTAAAACCAGAGTGAATTTGAAAACAATAACGAAAAAAGAATCTATACTGACACTTACACTATCATTATGATCATAGTCAACAAGGAATCTCGAACCGTCCATGTTGTCTACTCTGTAATCAGAATTTCTATCATTACTGGATCGCTCATTCACAGCCAAGTCAAGCAATACATCCGAGGCCTGGAAAATCATAATCATAGCTATTCATATTACGAAGGTAGCACAACTTGATTTGATCAATGTAGCATTCTAAAACACTTATGAAGATGCAAAGCGAACTAAGAAGCCCTGTTGGTCGGTTACATAGTATGATGCAACAAAGATACAGGGATATGAAATAAGATACATTGAACTACATTATAGACAAACACACAGAAAAAAGTCACTTGTCAGCATAACAACAGCAAAAAGGGAGCGAGAACAGCAGTGCAAACAAGGCAATTAATGAGCAACAGTGACGAAATTCTGCAGCTCAGAACACTGCAACTCTACAAGCATAGTAACTCCATGGATGGGGTAAAGAGTAAGCAGTAAAAGGGAGGTTGAGCACTAAAATAAGGACACAGGGATGCAGAAAATGTGTTAAACAGAACAGTGAAGCAGATGAACCAAATACAGCAACAACTCAGCAACGGTGTACACGCTAACCAGAGCAAAAATTGCCCAGCAGTGTGTACAATTCCAAGCCCTGGGTGGTGAAGAGAAGCAATGGAATGAGTAACAAGTTTTTTTGTGGTACATATGATGTAATGGAAACAACTAATTAAAAGGGTAAAAAGAAAGTAAAAGAAAACATGGTTTGATCACTGCAGCATTCTAAAACACCTATGAAGATGCAAAACAAACTAACAAGCCCGGATACATAGTACAATACGACATAGATACAGCGATACAGAAATATTTGGAATGAGCGACGCCGACAAGTTTTTTTGTGGCACATATTTTATTATATTTTTTGAAAAGCAAATGATTTTATTAAGGCTTAAATACCTCATTAGTCCCTTAACTTATTTTAAAAGTTCAATTTCATCCCTTTATTTTGAAACTGACCAATTTGGTCCCTTAACTTATGCAAGTTAAAATAACTTGGTCCCTTTATTTTGAAACTGACCAATTTGGTCCCTTAACTTATGCAAGTTAAAATAACTTGGTCCCTTAACTTATGAAAACATATTATCATATCCATCTATTGAGGGACCAGGTTGCATCAATTAAGAAAATGCAAAGTGGTATTTAAGTCTTCTGTTAATCAACTCAAACCAGTGCACAAATTATACCCAGTCTGGAAATCAAAACAGCTCCAGTGTTAAAAACTGTGGTCGCATACAGCAGAGAAAGCACAAAATCAGAACACGAAAAACCAAAAAAATCGCCCCATGGCTACAAACAAGCAGCCCCGTAACTAGTGAACCGATACCCACTTAAGCTATGTCCGTGCATTTCAAACTCTAACCGTCTTGAGTGCAGGAAAATAGCCTCGACTACCACCAAAGCAAGGCCAAAACAGACCCGACAAAAAAACTGCAGCAACCTAATCCAAAAACGCAAAACTGCCGGGAAATAGGGGCCGAAACCAGATCAAAAGTCTGCAAACAACCAAACTGCAGAGGAAATTACAACTTAACGGCGCCAAAAGAAATGATCGACCCCGACAGTTGATAAGTAGGAACTCCAGAAAAACCATCCATCACTCAAACTCCACACCCGGCAAAACCAAAGCCAGAACTTTACCTCACCAAACAATTGTGAGGATCCCAAGTCCATGCATAGCAAAGACACTTCAATCTACTCGACCCCCACCTCCAAGACAACACTTTTATCTCATCTACCACCTCGTTGGGGTCGCATTCCAGGTTTTCGAAGATCTTACCATTCATCGCCTTCCAAATAGACCAAAGAGTTGCATGTCAAATCAACCAAAACCCTTTCCATAATTTCTTACTGCCGGCCGGTCATTCAAATAAAATGAACAAATTTGAGGGAGTTATCATCACCAGACCAAGCCACCAAAACACCTTACACCAAACTTGAGAGGCAAGATCACAATGCAAGAACAAAAGCTTAGAAGATTCTGTCTTTCCAACACACAGCACACAGTAAACTGAAAGTAAAAGGGTAAAAAGAAAGTAAAAGAAAAACCACCTCAATGATGTATCGTTTACAGGCAACAATATACTATGACATGTGCGGGTATTGGATATGTTTCAGACACCAATGCTTTTCAATTTTTAAGGTACTGCAAGACTATAACTATCTAATTGCATAAAAATCTATCCGTGAAATTAAAAGAAGGTACAACTTGAATGACCATAGGTAATTACCAATGTATGGAAAAACAAAATACCAGATTAGCAGTGTCATACAAACACAGAACACAGGCAAATAAGAAAGAAACACAAAAATGTAGAGCAGCGGTGTTTTCATTTTTTTAATTTCTTGTTTTTAGTTTCAATTGTATCTACAAAAATACCACTTTGATTAAAAATAAGGAGTGCAATATTAAGAATTGAGAACAATATACGAACATCAAGAAAGGATTCGTGTGAAGTACAATTTCAGACTTCAATATACCTTTTCAACATCATATCCACATTGACCTGCATACAAAGAAAAATTCAAAGGTCAAGCAACAAACCAAAAAAATGCTCAAAACACATTATAATTAAGAACGCCGTGAACTAGTATCAACGTCTTGCTTTTAAGCATAAGCAATGACTAAAATAATACAAATGGGCTTTAAGAAAAAGATAAGTTTCTAGTTCCATATAAAATCAAAACAACATGAATAAAAGTTCTTTCCAACTAGGCGGAATGGACTACATAAGTCAAATACCGTCATATGGGTTGAGTTCTAACATTGACTAGTATTAAACTTGCCATGATAAACCGCATAAGATCAACGATTGAATTTATCAAGTCTATCAAATTTCATCATACTTCCAAGTGTTGTCGGCTATAGCAGGCTTTATAGCACTATAGCATAGCAGAATTTGAACATATTGCTATCGTTCCCCAGTACGCTATTTAGTACAAAATGTTGAACAAACCACTACTTTCTGCGATCCGTGATTGACAACAGTGCTTCTCCCACACCAGACTAGCAAACATTAACCGTTGATCTGATGTGGTCTATCAAGGACAAGTTTAATACTATCATGAATCAGGTCAAATGACAAACCATTTACATCCAAATTTTAACCATTCTCCGCGTGCTTTTCTTTGATATTCCTCTATCTCTACAAATTTCAAACCTTCTTCAATCATATGGCTTAAAACTTGAATGATAATAATAATTTTGAAACTTTAAACTCAAAAGACAATCAATATTCTTGACAAAAAAAATTACATCAACAACAATAACCAAGTCTTATCCCACTAAGTGTGGTCGGCTACATGGATCAAATTACCCCATAACGTTCTATCATAAACCATATTTGGATCCAACTCTAACCTCTAAAAAATTACATCAAACTATTGAAATTTGAATACGATAATGGTTTTCAAACTTGAAAGAAACAAATTTGTAAAACATCTGTTTTGTTTTGAATCAGGTATCTTCAGCACGAAACTGCATAGGCTGATTCCTCGAGCCGTGTCGTGTTAGGACCGCAATGGGTGGCATGTAGTAATTTGTTTTCTACTTTTCTATAGTCAACAAATCTAAACAACAAAAGTAAAGCTGAAAAAGAAAAACACATAACAAAACAAAACAAAAACACAAAAAATCAAATTACTCACAAAGAACATCTCTAACAACAGCCAAGTTAAGATCACAATCATTCCCAAGCATAGAATACAGAAACTGCTCAGCCTCTTCATTATCAACAACCTCATTTCCAAACTTCTTCTTCCTCCCACCATTCCTCCTCACATATTCATTCCCCAAAATCGTCGAAACAGTCCCCGTCGCCGCAACAATCTTCTTCTTCTGCTTCTGCAACTTCCCCCCTTTAAACCCAACCACATCCTCCCCACAAACCTGCTCCACAAACCCATCTGAAGAACCCGAAGTCGAAGCCAAATCCAAACCAGAAGAAAAACCATTGCTAGTGCTACCACCACTACACGAAGAAGACGAAGAAAAAGGGTATTCAACGTTCTCCACCATACCCAAACCTCTGCTTAAGATCTCAGAAGCTTTGTTTACATCACCCTTTGCAACATCATATGCTGCAACTGCTTCTTCCATTGAAGACAACGAAAAAGCTTCAACCAATGATGCTAAAACTTGGTTTTTTGTCTCTTGTTGTTGGTTTTCGATAACCCCTTTTGAAGATTCTTTGTTTTCTTCCTTTTTTTTTGGAGGTTTTTGCTTCTTCTTTTTTCGAGAATTCTTCATTGATTTTTGTTGGAGAAAACAAGGATCTGGGTTTATGAGATTAAGGATGAATCAGAATCAGAGGAAAACGGGGTCGAAGATTGGTTGAGATTTTGGAGAAGGGATCGTTGAAGGGTGTTGTTGGGGAAGCGACGGCATGAGAGAAATATCTATCGGTTTGACAAAAAACAATAACTAAATCATAAATTTTATTTATTATTATCGAAAAGGATACTTACCGAGATTAATCTTTCAAACCAAATACAGATAAATGATAAAGATGTAAATCAAATATTACGTGTGTGTGACTCAATAAATTAATCATATCCTTTGAGTTGATTAAGATTGTACTTGTTGATAAAAAATACTAGCTTAAGATGTTTAATATTTTTAAGCGAATTCATTATATGTCAAAAAAGAAAACAATCGTTTATTTTTGTTAGATATATAAAATGAAAATAGTCTATAAAAAAGCCACACACATAAATGGATGAGTTGAGGTTTGAATCTTGGTCACGATATCTAACCTAATAATTTTCTCATTTTTGTTAGTTGAGTTGTGATTCATGGTCAATGAACTATTTACATTTTAATCTAGGTTTTATGGTAGTTTTTTGTATGTGAAAAATTTTGAAATCAAATTTATGCCTAGATAAATCAAATATTCATGCAACAACCAATCAATTTTGTTTTTTTACAATGACATCTAATCTGATGAAAACCAATGCCTTGTATTTTCATTTTTTTAAATGAAAATTAAAATATAGGTTGATGTGACAATATGATGACTTTTTTATTTCGTATAACTTTTTACGTGGTAAATTTTATCCTTTTTAGTCAAAAATAAAATAATGTAGTAATAATTATATAATTATTTATGCATCATAAAATTTTATAAAGGTGAGCATTCCCGTCTAAAAAAAATAATAGAATAATAATCCTAAAAGGTTAAGTGAATAAATATTTTTGGATGGAAAATAAATTAGAAAATAAAATGGAATTATTCATGGCCACAATTCCACTAACGCCAACATGGCTATGATTGGGGTATCCGATTTACCATTACCCAATTTGGAGAGGTTGGTTTTGTCCACGTTCTCTATGTTGGAGTGGAGTTTGTTTTGTGGAAGATATATAGCCAAATTAATAATAATCTAATTTAAAATGGGGAATTAGTCACTTTATTCCCTCAGGAAAATGAGTAGTCACTTTAGTTTGTGAATGTAGAAAAATCGTAAAACAGTTTTAGAATGTAGACTATGTTTGTCAATTTCATGGACTAAAGTGACTAACAGACAGAGTCTACATTCAGGGACTAAATTGACTAAGAGCCTGCATTCAGAGATTAAATTGACTAATCGAGTCTACATTCATGGACTATTTTACAATTTATCTGCATTTAAGGATAAAAGTGACAACTTATTTCCTATTCAGAAAATAAAGTGACTAATCTCCTAATTTAGAATATGATAAATTTGATAAAAAGATCACTTTCACCTTTATTTGGGAGGCGGGAGAAATAAGGCCGCCACTTAATTACTTCAACCATTTATAGTGTTGTTTGACAAGTTGGTAGTCACTACAATTCACATTTTAAACTTTAGTCTATACGCATGTCTATATTAAGTTAGTTAAATTTGGTCCCCGTGTGCATAGTTCAGATGGCAGGGACATGCATAATTATATGAAGGGGCTGGGGTTCGAACCCCAGACACCCTACTTATTCACCTTAAAAAAAGTAAATTCTAACAACTGCGCTGCTTGACAAAAAAAAAAAGTTAAGTTTGGAGACATTTGAACAATTTATATAATTATTTAAATTTCTTATTTAGAATCAATCATCTCACTTATATGTCACTCAATAAAACCAATTAAAAATCAGCTCACTTGTTTTCTCCATAAAAAAACTCTAAATCATACTGGTTTTTTTTGTGATGGCCAGAATATCACACTTTTTAAGTTTGAATAAGTGTTTACTCACGATTTGAACACGCGTCCATTCAAACAATATCTATCAAGTGAGTTTGTGCTCATGGAAAACTTTTCTAAGTCATAAATTTTATTTATTATTCGAACCAACTATTACCGAGATTAATCTTTCGAATCAAGTATGGATAAATGATAAACAAGTGAATCAAGTTTTTTTTATTAAAAATATCTTATTATTGTCCTTGTGAGCATAGCTCAGTTGACAGAGACATGCATTGTTATATGCAGGGATTGAGGTTCAAACCCCAAACACCCTATTTATTCACCTTAAAAATGGTGAATTCTAATCACTAAACTACTTGACAAAAAAAATAATATTATTTTTATATATATTAATGATTAATTTGTGTCAAACGACATAAATTAATATATTGAATCTATTAGAATTGTAATAACTTCACCAACAACAAAAAAAAAGAATTGTAATCACTTAGTTCAATTGTACAATACATTATAATATATAAGGGACAAAGTTTAAGTATCAATCATAACAAACAATTTTAACATTTTTATTCAATTAGCTTTTATTATGGTAAATTAGTTTTCATGTTTTTTTAAATAATCTAACGACGAGTCAATCACATTAACAGTAAATTATTTGTGCTTCAATACGTTAAATATTCATGTAACAACCAACCAAGTTATACTAATGAAACTATTAGGCTTTGTTTTTTTGTCAATTGGCTAGAAATTTCCATTATTTTTAAGGTGAATAAGTTGGATGTACAAGATTCGACTCCTACATATATTATACAATATCTCCACTAATTGAGTTAAGCTCATGAAGACCATTAAATTTTGTTTTACAATGACATCTCATGAAAATCAAAGCCTTGTATTTGCTGTTTTTTTTTTTAAATCAAAACTATAGTATAGGTTGATGTGACAATATGATGACTTTTTAATTTCTATTGAATGTTTTTGTGCAACTCCATTAAGAAAAATTAAAATGATAAGTTTATAAGAAATTAACTATCTTTTTTGTTTAAAAATAAAATAAATGAAATAATAATTATATAATTTTTTTATGCAGCATCAAATTTTATAACTTATGGAAAAAAAGTGATCATCTTTTTTTGTCAAGTGAAAATGTGATCATTTAAGTCTTTCAAAAAAAACTCCTAAAATGTTATTGACGGCCACAATTCCACTAACGCAAACATGGCTATAATTGTTGTATCGGATTTGGAGAGAGGTTGGTTTTATCCACGTTCTCTTTATGTTGGAGTTCGTTTTGAGGATTTTGTACTTGTAGAAGATATAGCAATGTGAACCTTGTATACTTTAAAATTGATGAAGTAATGATATTTGTTACGTATTCTGCACTGATATGTGTTTGATACGTTCTGATACGTATTGAAAGAGTATTCTATGATTGAATTTTATTTAAAAAATAAAATAATTGTCTGATACATTTTAGATATGCTCGAAATACGTGAGGGATACAACAATAGGAATCAATACATGTGGAATATATGATTTTTCTATTATTTTGTCTTCTATTTTTACTTTAAAAAAAACATGATTTTTATTAAAAAGAAATTCTTTAAGGAAATAAGAAAAATGAAAAACATTATAATATATAGGTTTGGTAATAACATTCTCTTTCAGAATATATGTAATTGACCAATTCTTTTTTTTAAAAAAATAATTGACTAATTGCCACTTTATTTTATTATCAATATTACTTATATTTATATATTTAAATTTAAATTTAATTTTTTACTAAAGTATCCATCCTACCATATCGTGACTTGAATTTTGAAATTTCCATGTATTGTGTCAATCAAATTTGTATCGTAAGAAAACAGGCATTTCAGCACATAAAACACATTGGAGCGCCCAGACGCACCAGAGGGGGCGCTAGGCGCCCTGAGCTATTACACAGAAGCGTTAGGCCCATGAGGGGAGGCGTCAGGCACCTGGAGCAGCCACGCACATGTGCCTAGTGCATGGCCTTAGGCGCCCAACGCCTGGTTGCTTGCGAAAAAAGTCACTTTTTATGACCTTTTTGCCCTTAGAAACCCATGATTTTAGCCTAAGTCAGGTGGAAACTTTCCCCTATGAATACCGCATTCCTCATTCATAATTTCTCGTTCAGAATTCAAGCAGTTCAAGAGGAAAACGATTCTAGGAGCCAAGGAGAAGTTCTATCTTTTCTATAGTATGTTTTTATCTTTTTGTATTTTCTCCTAGTTATCTTGTGTAACTAGATATTTATAGGTTAGGGTTCTAAGATGAACCTCTATTTGTTTTGTTGGATAATTATTTATTTTAATATCGTTTATTTTAGTTTATTTTTTGTTCGCTATTAAGTTTTATAAGGATTATTTTGTTTCAATAAAGCAAAACCATAGACTTGGTACTTAGGTTGTGACATGACCTAATATTGATGCTTATATCTTGATATTTATATCTATCTCTCTAGGAAGTAAGTAGTTAATAACTAGATGAAAGATACTGAAAGATAGTTGACCGTAATAGTAATTACTTAGGAGGTGACATTACTAATATTGAGTAAAACTTGCTTAACCTAGGATGTAACTAGTTATTAATTAGGGAAACAAGTGTCTCTAGGGATTGAACCATCATAATAGAACCATTGTCCTCGACCTCTTGGTAAGGTAGACACTGATAGGGCTGCCCGTTTGTAGAACTATCAAGGGGAGAAGGAGAGTGTGCTATGAGTGTCCTAAGATTCATAGATGGGCCGACCTTCAGTAACATTGCCCTTCATTGCCTTTGAAAATCTAGGAGTGTCAATTTGAGTTTATGTATCAATTACCTTTGAATTACAATACCCCGCACATAAGGATCACCGATAAGTCGTGTCATACATTCATTAACCCTCGAAATGCCTTTCGTCTTCTTGTAAAATTCCCTTGCTCACAACTAGAGCAAAACTCCCAAGGTCTCTGTAGTCATACCATTTTGATGTCATCAACTTGTCTTATCCTAGTCCCACTAGTGGACGACTTCACCTCAAGATAAGCTTTATATACCTCGACTTCCAAATGCCTACATCCAATATGTCTTTCACCTTGTAACTCCATCTCTAAGGCTGATTATGAGTATTTTTCCCCCTCTCTCTAGTATGATGTTGACTGTTTAACGTCTCTCCAGGCGAACACCCATTTCACATGAAAGTCAACTTGCAAGTGTCATCGTTTTCAAGGTGAACAACTTCACCTTCTTCATCCCCCCAACATGACACCATCAGAATACCCGCATCTTCAAAATCCTCTAAGGCCACAACTAACTTGCGTTGAGTTGTCATTGTCCCATGACTCAATACAATCCTTATTGAAGTGTCTAGTCTTGTGACACATGAAGCACTTATACTTTGACTTGTCATTACCCTTTGAGTTTCCATAGTTTTCTCTACCTCCACCTCTTTAGACATTCAAGCATATTCAAGCATTCACAACTATCATCATCTCTCAAGTCCTTGGACTTGATTAACTCCTTGGTTTTTAACACCGCTTGGACTTCCTCCAAGGTGAAAGTGTCTTCTTTACCATAAAGATTGATATCCTTAAAATTCTTGTATGATCTAGGTAAACCACACAACAAGAGTATAACCATGTCTTCATCCTCAAGATTCACACTCAATATTTTCCAAATCATCAAGGATTTTGTTGAACTTCGTCAATTGATCCATGATGGTTTTTGACTCCACAATTCTAAATGAGTAGAGTTGTTGTTTCAGAAATTTCCTATCACCGAATGACATGATCATATACAACGACTCCAACTTAACCCACATCGATGTTGTTGTAGCTTGCTTCGCGACATCCCTCAAACCTTTATCCCTGAGGCACAAGACAATGACACTCATGACCTTGTCCACGATCTCGGTCTTCTTTGCTTGTGACATGGTGACAAAAAACACAGCTTTTTCCTTCAAAGCTTGTACACACTTTTGTTGTATCAAAATAACTTGCATCTTAACCTTCCATAACCCTAAATCATTATCTCTAGTAATTATCTCGATGACCCAATTTGAATCCATTGCACTTACTTACCTAATTTACCGTTTTACCTGCCAATTGTTATGAATTCAGACTCAAAATCACACCAATAAACTTAAATGTGTGGAGCAAAAGGAAGTATTAACCAATTTCAAAGTAGCCTCAAGCAACAACAACAATAATAAACATAGATCTAATATAAGTGTAAATCACAAATCACAAGCAAAAGATAAAGATAGAAGAGATAACAAACACACCAATACTTATTCACCTTGTTCGACGCAATAATGACCTACGTTTGAAGGAGAGAGATCTATCCACTTCATTATTAATGAGTTCTTTACATTGAGATACAAAAGGGGTATAAGAAGTTAGCTTCAACAAGCTCTCAAAGAACAAACCTAATTTCTACCCTTGTCCTAAATCTCTTCATGTAATCAAGAGACTCAATAATTTCACTATTCCAAGGTGTTTACAGTTGTTTCCCAACCCAAGAATCTCACCCCGAAGACACTCAACTCTTAACCTCAAAGTTCCCAAAACTACTTATATAGTATTCATATCCTAAGAAAATTGCGGCACGATTTGTCTGGATCGCGCCACAATTCACTTTTTTGTGCACAATACAAAGCTTTCGTAAGTCAAACCGCGACATAATTTTATGTGAACCAAAACACTCATTTTCATAAATGAAATCGCGCCATGATTTTTGACGAACTTCAACATCAATTCCGAACCAATTTTAATTCTTTTTTATCAATCATCTTTTTTAATATGTGTAATTTGATCAAATTTTGCTCATACTCTATCCTAGTGGGAGTACTTGTGAGGAATGTAGTGCTAGTTTAAAAATAATGTTCCCTTGTTGCAGCATATGGAAAGTAATTTTATATAAAATGTAATTTTTTATGTAAAATTATGGACAATATTAATATTATAATGCGAAACATAGAATACTTGACAAAGAACACTAAGATATATATGTGAGCTAGCTTGCTCGACCTTGCGGTTGAGAGAGAGGAGGGGGACAAAAGGAAAGAAGAAAAGACAATGTAATCCAATTGGATGAGGTGATGTGTCGTACTTGCGGATATACAATTGAAAATATGTCTGGCACTTAATGTGCCAAATCGTCACTTAAACGAGATGGTTGGCAACACAGACTATTATACCACATATTACACTTTTAAGAATCGAAATGAATATTAACTAGGGATGTTCATGGGTTGGATCAACCTGGAAAACCCAGTCAAACCCACCCAAAAAATGGATTGGGTTGGATAATTGGGTGGGTATGGTTTCTAAAAATGGAAAACCCATAAAAATAAATGGGTTTCGGGTAAAACCAGACCCAAACCCAAAAAACTCACTTACCCAATAATGTTAATATTTTTTTATCTTTATTTTAATAGGGTAGAAGAAAGTTATATTCCAAAACATACACATTGTACCCTATATTATTGAAAATCAAAACAGACTATTTAGATACTAATCCACTTTAGTGCAATTTTATGTTGCACTTTTTTGTTATTTAGATACTAATGCACTTTATGTCATGCAATTTTATGATAGAGTTTATTATTTGATATTTTATGGTGCATAAAATTATAATAAAATAAGTTAAACATTTTTTTTAAGAAAATTAAAAAGTAGAGTACTATTTTAAAACAAAATTATGAGGACTTGTCATTTAGTCATTTAATATTAAAAAAATAGAAAAATAAGTTGGGTAACCCATTACCCAATCCAACCCAACCCAAAAATTAGGATTTTTGCTATTCCCCCAGCACATGTTGCTCGCGCCCAACATGATTTCCAAATATACCCCTGCGTGAGTTAAATCACGCACCACTGGCCTGTGCGTGAGTTAATTCACGCACGTTCGTCGGTGGTCAGAGCTGAAGAACAAACGTTTTTTGGTCTTTGGTCAGGTTTTCAACATTCAATTTACACGTTTTTAACTACTTTTACACGTTTTTTAGACCACATTTATGGTAGATACAAACTAGGTTATCATTCCTACCTATAAATACCCTCACAAACTTTATCTTTTCCTCACATTATCTCCTCCCACTCTCTCCCCCTCTTTCTTTTCTTCTTTTTTGCTTCTATAGTCTCTAGGCTCTTTATACCCCTTTAGGTATATAGTAGTAGCTCTTGGGGGAAATAGCGGTCGGTTGAGTTGGGGAAAAAGACATCATCCCTTGAGGTAAAATTAGGTTTGCTTCCTTTTACTCCCAAAATCTTTTTACCGTGGGTAAAAAGAATCATCATGGGGGTATAAAAGGAACCAAATTTAAATTTATCTCATGGGATCTTGATGTCTTTTTCTCCAACAGGACTAATCACTATTTTCCCCAAGAGCTATTACTATATACCGAAGAGGGTAAAAATAACTTTTTACCCCAAGAGGGTAAAAAGAGAATAAGTAGATTCGTGAATTCAAATAAATTATTGTAATGTTTGAATGATATTAATAAAACGAGAGTTATATTTATTAATTTTGTTTTTTATTTGTAATTATATTTGCATTAATTTTATGTTTATGATTATGTATTGAATAAATAAAATCAAATTTATTTTCTAATTTTGTATTTAATGAATAAATAAATTAGAATAATTATTGAATTAAAATAAAATCGAATTTATTTTCTAATTTCGAATTTATTTTAAGTGCATAAATAAATTAGAATTTATTTTCTAATTTCGAATTTATTTTAAATGCATAAATAAATTAGAATATAGCAAATAAATAATTTAGAATAAAGTGAACAAATAATTTAGAATAAAGTAAATAAAATAATTTGAAAATAGTAAATAAATTAAAAAAAGCCACTATGCGCCACTTAACTTACGCCACTCAACTTAACTTGCGCATTATTTTACACTTGGGCTAGTTAACTAACACAGAGATATTTTGTGCATGGCTGCAGGGCGCGAGTGTTTTGTGTTGCGTGAAGAGCAGAAATAAAAAATTAGTGGGTTTACCCAAGCCCACTTAATAGTATAACGAGTGGTTATTTTACCTCACTCAAACCGGAGTACCTTATTTAATTTGGTTTTGGGTTTGACAAAATCCAACCCAAACCCACCCACAAACACCCCTAATATTAACTATCAATTTGGTCCTTAAACTATCATATTCTCTCCAATTTATTACAGAAATATACCAATTAGCCTTAAACTATTATTAATCCATCAATTTAGTCACCATTCTCTCTTGTTTTTTAAAGGGTTTGATATAATGGACTAAATTGATCGGCTAATAATAGTTGTATCATGTGTATCATGATACAATGGTAAATAAGAGTAATTAGAGACACTCACCAACAAAGTTGTATCATGTGTTTCGAGGAAATAGACACTCATAACCATTTATTTATTTCCGATGGCAACCTTAAGGATGGGGTACAGAAGTGATGTCACTTAGTGTGTTAGCTACTATTTGATGCAACTGGTTGAGAAAAGATGGCAACTATTTGCCGTTTATACGTATTAGACAAACCCTCTTTAAAAAGATAACAATATTAATCGTTAACTTAAAATGAAGTTAATAAACGGCAAGAGTAATCTTGTTTGGGTAAGAGTTATCCATGCATTTTTATTGATGAAACAACAAATGTTATTGGAGAACTTATCACATACTCTCCGGTCACATTTGTAAGTAAAAAATAATTTTTTAGGTTCATTGAATAACCGATGTATTTGACATATACTACATTAGTTATTCAATGAATTTAAAAAGTCGTTTTTTTGCTTATAAATATGATCAGATGAAGTAATTACAATTGCTTAGACATTTTATTATTCAAACTACAGAATTTCTAGTGGCATCACCAGCATCAAATAACACAAATTCAAAGGGAGCACTGACATCATCCATAGGAAGGATCAAACGTCTTCCATTCACATCATCAATCTTCACAATATCATAACAAGAACCAGGTGGGATAGCATAGGTTGGACAAAATACAAACTTGTACCCCAAACCATGTTTCTGAATGTTAAACTTACCGGTTAGGATTTCAGATTCTTGATGATCTTCATCACCACCAATACCTATCCATGCAGGCCAACCAGCAACTATTGCCCAAATAGAGGATTCAACACACTCAGGCTTCTCTACAAATGAAATATTGAGTGTAGTTCCTGTAAAGATTATACCAGGGCTTATTCCTGGTATGATAAATTTCACTTGTAGGCCATTCACAACCTCAGAATAATCTTGAAATACTGCAACTGGACATGTTGAGCTTTCTGTATCATGACCAAGCTTTACTCCACCACCTGCTGCTCCAAAGATAGGTGGCATGAGATAGTACCTCCCACCAGGGAAAATAGGGTTTCCATTTGTGTCCACTATTACTTGTTCATCAACTAGTGTACTAAAGGCTAATGAAAATACAAAGAGAAGAAGAAGAGAGAAGGTAAGTAGTGAAGGCTTCATGGTTGGTTTGTCAAGCAGGATATGCTATTTGGTTTGCAATTGATACCACTAACTTCTGTTAATTTATAGAGTTTTGGCTTGGAGATTATTTTGAATAATAAATCATTTAAGTTTATCTAGATTTTAATATATAAATGCTTATTTGCTGAATATTATGTTATCGTGGAGTTTTTTTTTTTTTTTTTTAAGAAGCTAAACTAACCTCCTCAAATTGGTACCAGAGAGAATCGAATCTGGGACTTTGAAGAGGAGCACACTCTCAGGTCCCAAGCCAATACTACTAGGCCAACCCAAGTGGGTTTATCATGGAGTTTTGTTGATACATGCTCATCATCTAATTATTTAATTCTATGTCATTTTCATATTTAATATTTTAAAGTAATTAAATTTAAATTTTGGATAAGTTTTGTATATCAGGTATCGATACTCAACAAAACTTGAGGATATCAATTTTTTCTTTTTCCTGGTTTTAACAGCCTAAGGGGCATGTGTATAGGATTCTTGAAAAAACATTTTTGAAGTTTTAGGGCTTGTTTGTTTAAGATTCTTATAAAGAAATTCTTGGTGATTTAATTATGTTCATGTAAAAAAAAAAATATTTTGATATAAATAATTAAGAGGTTAATTTTTTGGATTTTAAGAAAAGTATGTTATTTTGTGATTGTTTAAAATTATAAACAAAGATTTTGTATTGCTCCTTTCAATAAAAATAATTTTCCTCAAAAACTAATTTAAATAGCTTTTCATTTTCAGCATAAAATTTATCTTTAACAAAATGATTTAAAAATAAAAAACACTGACACATAAAGATAGTTATGGACCTGTTTGCTTAAGATTATTCAAAAATCATTTTTATTGTTTTAGTTATGTATATCAAATCAAAATGATTTTATAAAAAAGAAAAAAAGCTTACGCACAAACATAACAAAAACAGCTCAAGCAAGAACACTTGGATAAAATGACAAAGAATCGGCTTAATCGAGTTTAAATCTAACTCTAGAAATGGTGACTTGGTTCAAACAAATAAACACATAAATAAAATATCGAAATGATTTTTAAGGATGTTAAACAATGTGCCAAATTGGATGTTGAAATTAAGTTAAGATCAAGAACATAGCTAAGTTTCAATTTTGGAGTTACTTTATATGAAAGGTAGCCCAACTTGGGAGTTAAATATCAAAGGTCCTTTTTGGGAGTTAAATATCCTAATCGTACGTTTTAAAATGGTGTTATGTACTATGAATATTACAAAAAACAAACATGTAGAACACATGTTAGAAAATAAAAAAAATTAAAAAAATTTTGAGGGGAGAAAATAAAAAAATGAAGTTGGTAAAACAATAACCATATAATGGAGTACTGAACTCATTGTAATTGGTTAATACAAAATTGTCCTCCATGGCCGGCCAGCTACATGATAATGTATTAATGCTCTCTTGTGTACTTCTTTATAGTCTATTGGTCCCTTAAAATGGATGAAGCAAGACCCTCAAATTAACCGGTCTTTACGTCAAATATCGAGTTTTTTTTTTAAATAGCATTATGTGATCACTCTAAAATCAATATCTTCTACTTAACTTATATTTATGATAACGATGAATGCATTAATAGTATTTAATAAAGATAATTTGTTATAGTATCCGTGAGCATAGCTCAGTAGGCAGAGACATGCATTGTTATATGCAGGGTCCGTTGTTCGAACTCCGGACACCCAACTTATTCATCTTGAAAAAGGTGAATTCTAACCACTAGACTACCTGACAAAAAAAAAATTGTTACAATCTTTATAGATATAACCCAATTAATATATAAACATTGCAATATGCAGGGTTCAGAGTTTAAACTCAAAAATTTTCAATTTTTATATCTTAAAGGAGTGAAATTCTTACGACTAAAGTACTTAAAAAAAAAAGTTAATTTGTTAAAATTATTATTCTCTATTTTTATTTATAGTTTTTTTTTTAAAAAAAATTGTACAAAATAATTATGTGTGATGATTACTAGAGAGCAAAGTAGAGTATTTGGATTACCACGTTTTTTTAGGGAAGAATTACCACGTTATAGGTACAAAATTTTCATATCTGAATTTTTGTACGCAAGAGTTAGAGATTACACCCTTAACCACCTACTTAACAAGTATTATGGACAATTGTTCTTTATTAGGCCAAGAAGATAAGATCACATGTTTATCATTTGAATCTTTTTTTTTTTCATTTAATATTTTCCCCGGTACATAACAACTCCTCCTTAATTAAATTATTCTTGATTTGTCATATTTTTTATGGAATCCTTTTTTGTCATTTCTATCGTTCTTTTCTTCATAATTAAAAATGTTTCTCAATTCCTCATCTTCACTCATAAACTAAGGGCGAATCCAACAAATTTAAGTAGTGAGGACAATATATATCTGTAGCATTACATATTATATAAACTGGCGAAAAGACAGGCACTCAAGTGCATGTCTTTCTGCTCTTTTTATTGCGCTAACGTTTGAAACTTATGAACGGATTTTTTTTATAAAATTTTGATTTTGATTAAAACTAAAAAAATATAAATGTTTGTTGTTTTCAAGTTATAAAATATCAAACTAACTATGATTATTTATTTCAACGACACCGACAATAATACAATATAACAAAAAAAAATCTAAATTCTTTTTTTAATGACACCACCAACAATTTTATTTTGGAAAAAGTTGTTTTAGGGTATAATTGGAATGATAAAAAGCAAGTATAAATATACTCATTTAATTTGTTACACTTTTTAAATGATACAGGAAAAAAAAGCAAAAAAAATATATTCATATTGTGTTTGTTACATTTGTTTTAATATTTAAATTTATTCTTATCTATTTGTTACATGTGTTATTTGTATTGAAAATTGAGGTATTTTTAGAAAGAAAAATTCAACCCAAAAGTGCTGAAAGAGGTAGTTTTCTTTTTATATGTAGTATAGAATACACACTCCAATTTAATCTTTAAATTATATAAACCACGTGTCCGTCATTCCGCTCTTTTTATTGCGCTAACATTTGAAAATTATGAACGGTGATTTTATATGAAATTTTGATTTTGATTAAAACTATTTTTTATTTTTAGTTTTTTATTCTTTTTCAAAAAAAATGTTTGTTGCTTTCAAGTTATAACAAAGCAAACTAACCAGATTATCTATTTCAATGACATCAACACTATAACAAAAAAAATATAATCCAAATTCTTTTTTTAATGACACCAACAATAATC
>Ga0228710_1002736_pt1 | contig 27966 bp, 11 predicted proteins | sample MedpolnodulmetaG_FD_177995 | JGI IMG/M metagenome (GOLD analysis project Ga0228710, IMG submission 177995) | Root nodule microbial communities from Medicago polymorpha collected in Santa Monica, California, United States - pink nodules | ecosystem: Host-associated > Plants > Roots > Nodule... | reverse complement strand
TAATTATAATATTTTTATTTTTTTTTTTCTTTTTATTTTTTTTTTTTTATAATATTAAAAAATAAAAAAAAAAAAAAAAAGAAAAAAAAAAAAGAGGGAGAGGAAAAACTAAGTTCCAAGCTTATCTCTCAGAATGAGAGCTTCCATGCTAGGCAGAGGACAGTGCTAGTGAGCAGAGCACCTTGCATGTAATCTTTCCTTAGTCATAAAATCTGCACACATATTTTGTTCCCTTAGAACATGCACCAATGTTGTATTATCATCTCCATGTAAAGCATCTCTAATATGAAGGATGTCAGTAGCATAAGTGTGCAAGGTATATGATCACGACCATCAATAATCAGGTCAACTGCTTCTAAACAATCACTCTCATAAATAATGTTCACATAACCTTTCAGACTACAAAAATCAATACCTATCTGGATAGCGCGTAAGTCAGCTAATAATGCATCACCTCCAGCTTCATAGTGAGAAAAACCAGCTATCCAATCTTCATCGTGGTTGCGGACAACACCACCAGCACCTAAACAACACAAATCTTCTAGAAAACTACCATTAATATTAAGTTTAAGTGTACCTTCCAGAGTGGGGATCCAATGAGCTAAGAGTCGTGATGAGTGTGGGTCCAAACCAAGATTGGAATAGTAAGAAATGCATTCATCATGTAACAAAAAGGTCTTTCGCACCACATCTTGGATACGCCAACGTTGATCCTCAAAAATAGTATTGTTTCTCCAACACCAAGCATACCATACTCCTGTAATAAACAAAATAGCGGAAGTACTCTTTGTAATCTTATGAAGCCAAACTTTGACATCAAATTCAGAGAAAAAATTATTATAGCGCCCCATATTCAAGCGGAGCCAAAGCTCTCTAGAGTGCGGGCAATCACGTAAACTGTGGAGAATATCCTCTAGGGGTGAAGAGCAACGGGTGCAGCTTGGAGAAGCTACCATGTTGCAATGATGCCGACGAGCATTAATAGGGTGAGCATTATGAAAACAAAGCCATAGAAAGTGCTGAAGTTTTGCTGGTACTTTAAGGCGCCAAATAGGTCAAGTACCTCAAGATTCAAGTATTTCAAATGCGAAACAGACTCAAATTGAAGTCATTTAAACATAAGTCATTGAAGTCTTTTTAAATACTCACTTCATAGAATTTACTTTGAGGTTTATTTAGAGTCTTTGAAGTCATTTAAACATAAGTCATGCTTCTCTTAAGGGAGGGGATTGAAATATTTTAACATACGAGGTGAGTGTAATTCAAGCACCTTTAAAAGGAGCAGAGTGTAATTTACTCTTTGCATAATGATGTAGATTTACCTTTGCTTGAAATTCAATTTTACCGTTCGTCCCCTTAACACAGAATTCCCTTGTTATGACCAATTCACATTCATAAAGGTAAGCTTAAGGAACAACACATAATGCTGATAAGTTAGAGAACTAGACATATGTGGATGAAAACAGTCTTTGCATAGTAATAGACCAAGACTTTTCCAAGTCTGTATTTTTTTGTATTTTTAAAAGACTATTGAGTCATAACGTGATCATTTTTGTTTCCTTTTTATTAAGTTATAACAGATTTGTTTGGTGTATTTAAAAGAAAATATATCTGAATTAATAAAAAATAATTAATTTTTTAAAAAACAATAACTAATTTTTATTAAATGGGAAATATATATGTATATGAAGGAAGAAAGTAGAACAAATGCACAAGTGTATAGGATCTAAAAAAAACCTCATAACCCCTCTAGAAGGAAAAAAAAACAAAAAGGCACCTACAACACCATCCTAAAAAATAAATAAATAAAGAAAACAATCCCTCCCTCTTGGTGATCAAAACACCAAAAAAGTAGACGAAACCTACACCACCCGAGATATAAGTCTTGTGAAATAAGTCATGGCAAGGAGAAAATTAACGTAACAAGTAACATACCAACATTAACCATTCAAAATCTTTAAAACGAATAACAATTACCATTCAAAAAATCGAATTGAAGATTTTATATTTCAAAAATCTAAAAAGTTATTTTTAATCGATCGTGATAAATTGTTTATATTAATTCTATTTTACCTTAAAAGTTCATATTTTGGTTTTATATTGTCTATCTTTCTTATAATATAAATAGTGAATCTTTCCGGCGTTGTCCGAGTTGCATATATAATATTACAGTTTGGATTATATGTATAATATTCATTAAAATTCATATATGTATGAAATAATAAAAGAAAAAAGATTACTCATTAAAACGCACAATTAATTAAATTAACCCTTAACATCTAACTAAAATATAAAATAAATAAATTATAGTTGTGTAAGTTGAAGTAATAATCAAGAATACGTGTTTAGAATGAATATAATGTAAGAAAAAAATGTTTACGCATATATAAAATTGATTAGAATAAATATTTTTTCCGTTAGCCACTTTTGTCTATTGGATCAGAGTGTTCATTTTAGTGTTAGGGAAAGATTTTCCAAACCATTACAGACCAGAATCGTGTTATGTGGCTTGCTAGTATATGGGTAATTTGAAAAAAAAAAAGAAATGAATAATTGTTGTTTTAAGTGAAATGAGTATCCCTAAAAAAAAAAAAGTGAAATGAGTTTTAGTATCCTTATTTAACTTTTGATTTTTTATAAATAATGGCTTAATCGTTATTGGTGGCGTGAGGTAAACATTTTAGTACCTTTTTTTAGTTGTTATCTTTACTCTTGTCGTTTTTCCCCTTATGGTTCATGGCAACAATCAATCATGACCACAATGTTAATTATTATAAATTCAGCTATTGGCAATGTAATTAAGTACACAAAACAATCAATCAAATTACATACATATCTTCATACATAACTTGTCATGACCACATTGTCAATCATGAATCCATTTTATTTGAAATTGATTCAATCCATAATTCTCATGTGTTTCGTGTTGCAATCAGACTTTGTTTGTTCAAAAGAGATTGTTAAGTGCATTGAAAGTGAGAGGCAGGCACTTCTGCAGTTCAAGTCTGGCCTTGTTGATGAGTTTGGCATGTTGTCGTCTTGGACAACGGAAGATTGTTGCCAATGGTATGGAATTGGTTGTAGCAACCTCATGTGCTTAGACTCCACCTTCACGGTGATCGTACTCATCATCATGATTTTGTTAATCATGGCAATACATTTTATATCAGCGGTGATATCCACAAATCACTAATGGAGTTGCGGCCACTAAAATATTTGAATCTGAATGGGAATAATTTTGAACACAATTATATCCCAGGTTTCTTTGGATCTCTCATAAAACTAAGATACCTTGATCTCTCAAATTGTAATTTTGACGGAGAAATTCATATTCAATTTGAGTCTCTATCGCATTTGAAATACTTGAATCTTTCTTGGAATCAACTGTATGGTTCTATTCCTCATCGACTTGGAAATCTCTCCAACTTGCAATTTCTTGATCTTAGCAACAATTATTTTGAAGATAGCAATTCCATCTCAACTTGGAAATCTCTCCAACTTGCAATTTCTTGATCTCAGCTGCAACAACTATTTGGAAGGAAGCATTCCATCTCAACTTGGAAGTCTCTCCAACTTGCAATATCTGGATATCTCAATGGAAATTCTTTAAAAGGAAAAATACCATCTCAACTTGGAAAGCTTGCGAACCTACAAGAGCTTTATCTTGGAAAATATTTTGAAAGTGCTCTGACAATTGAGAATGCGGATCATAATGGAGGTCAGTGGTTGTCTAATCTAACTTCTTTAACACATCTTCACATGTTGTCGATATCTAATCTTAATAAATCCAATTGTTAGTTACAAATGGTTGGTAAGTTACCAAAACTGAGAGAACTAAAGTTAATAAGTTGTGACCTTTCTGATCATTTTATCCATTCCCTGAGTCATTCTAAGTTCAACTTTTCCACTTCTCTTTAATTTCTATCCTTGATCTCTCTTCGAACAACTTTGCGTCATCCTTGATATTCCAATGGGTGTCAAACATAAGTTCCAATCCTGTTGAGCTTGACCTTAGTGGTAATCAAATGGTGGATCCAACATCAAATGGCTATGGCATAGTGATGAAGTCTCTTGAGGTACTTGACCTATCAAATAACATATTGAAGATTGGGGTCTTTAAATCCTTCATGAATGTATGTACCATACGTTCTTTAGGTTTGAGTCAATACAATTTCACAGAAGACCTTCAAACAATTCTCCATAATTTGTCTAGTGGTTGTGTTAGAAACTCACTTCAAGTGTTAGACCTCCGTTTAAATGGAATCACTGGAACTATACCCGACCTTTCTGCATTCACATCATTGAAAACATTGGATCTTTCTGATAATAAGTTGAGTGGAAAGATTCCTGAAGGTAGTAGCTTGCCATTTCAATTGGAGAATTTATCCATCATGTCAAACTCTTTAGAAGGGGTAATTCCTAAATCATTTTGGATGAATGCATGTAAGTTGAAATCATTGGACATGTCCAATAACAAATTCAGTGGTGAGCTTCAAGTCATAATCCATCAATTATCTAAATGTGCTAGATACTCACTTCAACAATTAGATCTAAGCATTAATCAAATCAATGGCACACTACTTGATCTCTCAATATTCTCATCTTTGGAAATATTTGATATTTCTAAAAATAATCTAAATGGGAGGGTTGTTGAAGATATTAGATTTCCAACTAAACTAAGGACACTAGAAATGAATTCGAACTCTTTAAGTGGTGTAATATCTGACTTCTATTTTTCTGGTATGTCAATGTTAAAGGAACTAGACTTGTTTGACAATTCGCTAACATTGAGATTTACCGAAAATTGCGTCCCGCCGTTTCAACTGCACACTATCAGATTGAGTTCCTGCAAACTTGGTCCTACATTTCCTAAATGGATTCAGACGCAAAAATACTTGAAAGATCTTGATATTTCAAATGCTGGAATTTCAGATAATGTTCCAGAGTGGTTTTGGGCTAAACTATCATCACAAGTGTGCAGGAACATCAACGTTTCAAACAATAATCTCAAAGGATTGATTCCAAATCTTCACGTCAAAAATCATTGTTATGTTTTATCTCTTTCATCAAATGATTTTGAAGGGCCCATTCCACCATTTCTACGAGGTTCTGGATTTATTGATCAGTCAAAAAATAAATTTTCAGAGTCTCGTCCATTCCTATGTGCAGATGGTATAGATGTAAGGTTGATCCCTTCCTCCTTAATGAACTGAACAAAGTTATTAATGCTAGATATGAGAGACAATAGACTAGAAGGACTCATCCCTTATTGGATTTGAAGCAATTAAAGGGACTGCAAGTTTTAAGTTTACAAAGGAATCATTTCTTTGGAAGTTTACCTTTCGAACTTTGCCATCTACAAAACATTCGACTCTTTGATCTCTCATTGAACAATCTCTCTGGACGGATTCCCAAATGCGTTAAAAATTTCACTCTCATGACTCAAAAAGATGATTGGGTTGGTGCATCAGACGGTATTGAGAATGAATTTAGTGCATTCTTGACATGGAAAAGTGTAGAAGAAGTGTTCAACAACAATGGCTTGTTTCTACTAAAAAGCATAGATCTATCCAGCAATCACTTCACAGAAGAGATTCCACCAGAAATAGAAAATTTGATTCAATTGGTCTCATTGAATTTATCAAGAAACAACTTAACAGGTAAAATTCCTTCAAATATTGGAAAGCTAACATCACTTGACTTTCTTGATTTGTCACGAAACAATTTGCTTCGTTCAATTCCATCTAGTCTTTCCGAAATAGATCGGCTTGGTGTGTTAGATTTGTCACATAATCAATTATCAGGAGAAATTCCCAAGAGTACACAATTACAAAGTTTCAATGCCTCAAGTTACGAAGATAATCTTGATATTTGTGGACCACCACTTGTAAAATTGTGCGTCGAAGGGAGACCACCACATGAGCCACAACATGAAGCAAAAGTAAAAATTTAAGACGATGAAGATTTGCTTCTCAACCGTGGATTTTACATCAGTCTGACATTTGGATTTATCATAGGCTTCTGGGGAGTATTTGGCTCAATCCTAATGAAGCGTTCTCGGAGACATGCTTATTTCAAGTTCATGAACAATTTGATGGATAAAATTTACGTCAAATGCAGATGGGGGCTAAATGGTTAACTGGTAATAATACTTTAACTTTAGACATCTCGTATACTTTAATATACACGTGATCATGATATTAAGTTTATTATCTAAAAATATATTTTTTACATATAATTTCTATAGAAATACTGTTCATTTTTAGTCTCTACGGTTTCTTAAATAATGTGTTCTTACTTCTTAGTAATTTTGAAGAGTTTAAAGGAATTTTTTCTTACTTAAATTAAAATAAGCATATGTTTTTATACAACACTTGTATCTATCTATCTATCTTTGATGATAGTGTAAACCATATATGATTATATCTCAAAAGTTATCTTTCATGATATTGTGTTTCAAGTTACAAGTTTTCTAAAAATATATATTTTAGACTTTATATCTAATGAGGTTAACACTTAAACTATTATATAGGGGACATCTTCACTAAAGGGTACTTGTTAGTGCGTTGGTGGTGAATCCGATTAAGGTGTGCAGTCAAAGACGTACTCTAGGAAGATGAATGGTTTCTCTTCTTTTATGAATGGTTTGTGAATTATTTGCATTGTAACTCTAGTAACATGATTTTTCCTCGCTCCCAACATGTCTCAAAACACTTGATTTGTCTTGATTATACAATCCAGACGTGCAAAAGACACCATGTTTTACACATCTGTATTTTGTAATCCGGACAAATTGAGATATGTTGATGGCTGAAGAGAAACTATCTTCTTGGAAATAGATTGTTGGGGTGTCTCTTTGTAATATGTGGTTATGTCATTTATCTCTTATGTACTAAGTCTCTTGTTGAATTGAGTTGCAACTTGCAATACCTTTGCATTCTCTGTAATTTATTCATGCAATAAACATTGGTGATGTATTCTACTTAGGAGTATCTTCGTCTATAGAAATCCATTAAGACTGATAATTTAATTTAAGGAAATATGAAAATCTAAGTCAGAGGTTCTTAATGTTATCCAATTATTTTACTGAGAAGGAAGAAGAAAATCACAAAAACACCCTCCTTATAGTTCTCCCAGCAGCGCGCTATTAACTGTCGAACCAAGTTAGCTGGCAGTTGAAGTAATTGGCGCTGGAGCTGAAATTTACATAAATAGTCATGCATCAGAAGATATGAAGAGTATCAAAATGTGAAATTGTTTAGGAAAATTGTTCAGTAATATAGACTTACCTCAGGAATGACAGAAAGAACAATAAGAATGTCTTGAATGACATTGACAGAAACTACTTATAAATTGTCATAAACCAAATTAAAATAAAAAATTCATTTACCATTTCAAGTTTCATATTTTTACTGTTTGAATGACGAAACCAGAAAGAAAAACAGATAATAGGCATCAATTCTAACCCCAGGTTTCCTTTTTCGCAATCTTCTCAAGAAAAATCAAGTCAAGATTTTACATGTTACAATGCAATGGAGTTTTACGTAACACCTAAGCACTGCTATGCAACGCTTCTATAGAGGCAGCTCGAAAGCACAATGCAAGACATTCGGATATTGCTACGCATGCTGTTATAGCGTTATCTATTAACTACTAGATATTTCGGCAAAGTAGTCAGTGAGAACTCATTCATCAATGGAAACATGACTTCAATGAATTTTTTACAGTAATTTTCCTAGAAGCTTTAGAAGTTTATATTATGATTATAGTACAAGAGTGTTTCAAAATTTTAATTTGAAGCAGTTTTTGGTTTTAAGCTTCCGTATAATATAAAAAGGTTAGTGGGCTTTCACAAGCATTGTAAATAACATACAGAAGTTCCAGTTTCATAGGTTAACCATCAAGTCAAGATTTATAGTGGCCTTAAAAAAAATCCAAAAACTATAAAATATGAAAAGAAGAAACTACTAAAAAGAACTCTTGTTTTATGTCCTTTTCTCCAGTTCTGTTCTGGATGGTTTGCCATTTTTCGTAACAGTTTTCATATCACTGACTACATCATCAAAACGGCCTCCTTGAGATCGGTCCAAGCCCAAAAATGTGGTTGTCTATCTGAATTTCAGCACATGACAGGTGGAATTAAAAGTTTATTTATGTTCCTTTCACCTGAAAACATAAGATAGTTAGTTTATGACAATTGACAATATTCATATAGACTTAGTGACTTACAGCAGAGTAATTGCAGAGAAATATGAGAATGAGAAATATAATGTCAATGAGTATTGGCACGGAGACTCTGTTATGAAATCTTATTAGGACATGATTTTCCTGGGAAGGAAGTCAAAAAGATTAATTCATGCCATATTGTACAAGGTAGCTTAAAGCATTTTAATGATATGGTTTGGACTGCATTTCCCCCTAAAATTTCTCATTTCAAACAGAAGGGTGATTCTACAATTGACTGTGTTTAGTAGATTTCGAGAAAATATCAACCAAGTATTTTGTTTAAATCAATAAAATTCCACACTGAGGATCATAATTCATAGGACGTTGATATATTTATGATTAAATCTAGTGAAAAAGAAGAGAAAGAAAATTCTAAAATTTACCTCTGTCAGTAAAGACTCAGGCCGGTTTGTATGAAGAACACCATCCTAACAATGAATGAGGTAACTCATCAAAATAGTGAAAATCCTATTTTCTTCTCCTTCGTCTAATAAAAAGGGGTGATTTAGGGTCAAATATTGAACAGAAATCATTCATCATTTTGGAGAAAAATTTACAAACATTATGCGAAAAGATTAAGCTTCAGCGTTATTGGTGTCTGAAATCAAGATACATCACTTTTGATTTCGATTACCATTTTTGGAGACTTCATCCTCGCCATTGCTTGTTATTAGCTGATTTCCTTTCGGTGTTTCATCTATCTCAAACAATATATTGACTTTTTTTATCTCTTTGTAATCTTCTCTGGCAGAGCTTGTACCGGAAAGATTGCCGTTAGTGACCTTCCATTTTGGCTTAAAAATAAATAATGTTTGTCTTCTATAATCTAATTACCCAATTTACATTTATGTTACTATCATTTATTTTTAGGTTGCAACTTCTTTGGAAAGTTTGGATGTTAATGCATCAATGATTTAGTATTTTTTCAGTGAGCCGCATTTTTCAGTCCTTCATTTTAGCGATCTCTGGCAAGATTTTATAAAGCATTACGGACCAAGATGTTTTTTTTAAGGAACGGACCTAGATGTTTGTTGTGTTGCTTGCTAGTATGTGGGTAATTTGAAAAGAAAGGAATAACTGTTGTTTTAAGCAAAAGGAAAGTCTATTGCTCAACTGCGGGAATGAGTTAAATTAATATCGTTCTGGTAGATGAAAGCTAAGTATCCTTGTTTAGCTTTTGATTTTCACAACTGGTGGCTTAAGACGTTAATTATGGCAGGTTTAACCTTTTAGTAGCATTGTTTCTTTTGTTTGTTGGTGTTATTTTTGTAAGACTCTCTTGTTCAATTCTTGTACTTTTTGTGCTAAGGAGAACCATTTTCATGGTGAATCAATTTTATTTTAGCTTGTTAAAATAAAAATTACTAGTAATATTTTCACACTTAATATAATCATATTATATTTGTATTGGCAAAGATATCTTTTTATATTTTTTGACACAAAAATATTTACTTTTACAATGACGCAAATTTTATTGTTGAGAAATTCGTAAGAATATATTTTTTTTTTGACAAAAAATACGTAAGAATGTCTGTTAACAGAAAAATTATCATTTTTAAGTAATTATTAGGACCATTAAAGGATTTCTTCAGCTATTGATACATAACTTTCCAAGTAATTAGGACCACAAACAATACATTGATATTTTTTTGGGTACAATATACATTGATATTTAAGTAATTAGGAACAAAAATATATACGTGATAATTTGTGTGATAATTATTAGGACCAGAATCCTTAAAAAAAATTATTAGAACCAGAAAAATTATAATTTCTAATTAATTATTAGAACCATAAAAAATATGTCATAATTTTCGAAGTCTCCATGTTTTGTTTTTTATAAAGGACTCTAAAGTCTTCTACGTTATCTCTACTCCTATCATTATTTTTTTCCAAATACATCAACATCAACATGAGAATTGATAAAGACAGCCAAAAGATCCATTTCTAAGCCAGTAAAGGCATTGTTCGTGAACCATGGAATTTTCAACATCGTCTGCATAAGTATAAAGAATCAACAAAAAGAAGGTTTGTCTTTTGCCAATTGAGGAATCCTGTTAAAAGTTAACAGAAAATTTTCCAAAAAAAAAAAGGTTGATGGAAAATTACGGTGTTAAAAATAAATGGATTATTTTTCTATTTAATGAAAATTTAAGGGAGATTATTAAAAGTTTTAAAACCAGAGGGTGTGTCGGTGACATTTTAACAAAACTTGTTTTGCAAGGTAGGTTAAATTATTTCAATGAGGGTTTGGACTTTTTTACCCCTAAAATTGATAAAAATACAGCCTGAGGATGAGAAGTCATAGTACATTGATAAATTATTGATCAAATAGTAATGAGAGAAAGAAAGAAAATTAAATTTTCTTATCTCTGTCAGCAAAAACTCAAGTGGTAGATTATACCTGAGCAAAAACATTTGTAAACCGGACCGGGTCTATGAAAATAAACCAAAAAAAAAGAAAAAAAAGTGTTGTGTGACACTTCGCTAGATAAGAGAATTATAGAATGGCAGGGAAAAAAATGCAATGATATATCCAAAGAGTCTTCAATAGGCATAGGTTATCTGTGTAAACCTCTATTGTACACCGATCTATACTTATCTTTCAGATAATTTGTGCTAACGAGTGCTTCTGAACTTTCTTTTAGGATTCAAAAATAAAAAATTACTCCTTAAAAAAGTCAAATATTTTAATTTTCAATATATTGAATATACAAATTTTCATATAAACATATTATTTAAATAAAGCCTTTAGAGAGTGTCTCGATTACACTCATTGGCTTTTCCCTTTTCTTAGTAGTAATTTATTTACTCATGTTTGACACTAGCTCCATAAAACTTAAGACTCTAGCTCCATATTATTTTGTGTATTTCTTCTTTGAATACTGCTGCACCAGAGTTGTTTAAACATGTATTGTTTTCTCCCCATATACTGAACAAAGAGAAATGCTAACAAATACTTTTAAGGTATTATTTAAGCAGTTAAAAATAGTAATTTTTAGCATAAAAACTTATATAATTATTACTTTTACATGTGTTTGACTTATATTTTTAAGATAATATTTCTTATAATGGATTCCTTAAATAATGTCTTTAGGGCATTGTTGGCCTAACTCTAAAACAAAAATGATGTACTTTCATCTAAAATTATTTATTGCCTTCACCTAAAGAGTTATCGATTATTTATTACTTGACGTGTCATCGATTATTCATTCTATGATTCCTTGTAGTACTGATTTTTCAAACTACCATTGTTTCATCATGATATGATTTTGAAAATTACGTGAGAGTTTCAAATTCTTTGTTTTATTGTTAGTACTAGTACTCATTATTCTACCCGTCATTGTTTTCATCAAGACATGATTTCGAAAATTCATGATCATGTCTTTTCGAAAATTCATGACACATCAGTTTGTCGCGAGATAGTTTAAGATTTGTTCCGTCCACTTAATTGCAAGTATGCATCTGATTATAATACATATTATAGGTTATACCAGGTCCAAGTTTAGAAGTTTAAAATAAAATTTATTAAAAAAAAAACGTTGAATAGAATTAAAGAAGAACATTCTTTAAAGATCTTTAATAGTAAATTTTTATAAAAATTTGTGTATTTAACGCATTCGAGTTTAAAATATTTGACTTTTTGAAAAATAAGTATTTTACTTTTTGTAACAAAAAAAACAGTACCTCAGACAATCGTTAACAAGACCCTTGAAAAATAAGTTTTATATCAAAAATATAATTTTTAAAACTTTTAAGACATTAAATACATAATTTTCAAAAACAATTGAAGTATTAGACATTTTTAATGAATATTTCTTTAGTTGGGAATCTTTAAAGAGTGGCTTTAAGACACTCGTTAGTAAGTTTCAATGTACTTCTCCGATCACATTTATAAGTAAAAATATTTTTTTAGGTGCATTGAATAATGAATTAGGATGCGTTGACACCAGGTGTCAACAGATTCTTTGACACCAATATTTTATTATTCCTCTCAATAGCATACAATTTCCGTTTTAAATTTTAATAATTGAATATCCCCTTCTTCAAAAATAATAATAATTGAAAATCCAATTCATCATAGGCATATATTATTTTTCCTAATAAGTTGCATCGCCATTACCTTTCAAACCCAGTATTCTTTATTTTTTTCCATCGGAAGAAATAGTGAATCACAACCGATTTTGGATTGGATCAATGGGAAATTGAATGTTGAAATTATCAAATCATGACACCGAAATTATTATTATTCATAAACCCTAACTCAATAAAGTTTAATTGCTTCTAATCTTTAACTTACAAAACTCTATTGATAGATGAACACAAACCATCTGAGAGAGAAAATAAAAGATTCATGGGAGAATTGTGAAATACAACACACATATGAAAATTCATAAGAGAGACATTGAGGTTCAGAATAAAAAGAGAGAGATAATAAGGTGCGAAAAATACATTTGGTGTAACATGCACTTTTAAGTGAATACTTATTAACCTCTTGATTAAACCAAATAAATGGATGAGATTTGGTGTCAACGATTATTTTTACAGCTGGTGTCAACAGATCATATCTCTTGAATAATTAATGTATCTGGTTACCTTTATAGGTCAGCTACATTACTTATTCAATGTACCTACCAAATTGTTTTTTGCTTATAAATGTGATCAAAGGGAGTTCATTGAAACTTACTGACGAGTGTCATAAGGGTACTCTTTATAGATTCCCAATTAAAAAATAAAGGCACTCTTTATTGATTCCTAATTAAAAAAACTATTCACTAAAAATGTCTAATACTTCAATGTTCGATGCATTGAATGCACAAGTTTCTATAAAACTTATTATATAGTCTTTTTTTTTGTGGTGGTCGGGGTTCAAACCTCAGACGTTCCATATTTTATGCATTGTCCCTACCAATTGAGCTAAACTCACGAGGACTACTATATAAAGTCTTTAAATAGTGCTCTGAGGGCACTCGTTAGCATTTCAAGGGTATAAGTTAGTTTTTCTCTAAAAGTTTAGGGTAACGTTAACAAGTATAATTATGACATTTTTAAGAAGTCAAAATAGAAATAAATGAAAATAAATTTTACTTAGAAAAAGTTTAAAATTCGAGCACACCATTTCTAAGATATTTTTTTCGTCATATTTGCAAAAAAAATTAAAAAAATTAAATGACAGATGTTAATATGTTAATTATTTCTCTTTATTTTTATGACTTAGGCAGCTTAACTGGTTTAAGTTCAGGATTGAAACAATTGAAGTTCTTAAAGGATCGAATTTCAAACAAGTACTAGTAGAACAACTAATTACTAAAGTTGGACAATAAAAAGAACCGTAAAGGGAAAAAGAGATTTTGTGTTGTCTTTTTCATTTTTTCAATTTATACCTTTAAATATTGTTGATGTTATTTAATTTTTTTTTTTTTGAAGAAATGTTATTAAATATAAAATTTCATATTATATTTGTTATATTGTTGGTGTAATTAAAAAAGGAAATTATGCTTTCTTACAAATTAAAAATCAGAAAAGCTTGAACTTTAAATGCATTAGCATAATTAAAAAAAAGTGCAAAGCCGATAGTAGAACAATATTTCCTCTTAAAGAACACTACTGGAAAAAGCAAAATGAGCGAGGGAAATTAGTGACGGAAAAAATGAAATTCCTCACAAATTCCTTGGTCGTAAAATTTAGTGACGGAATTAGAGAGGGATTTTACGTTTTCCCTCACTAAATATCCCTCACTAATTTTTGTTTTTTTAGTTGTGGAAAAAGGAATGCAAGAACACACAATATCATTCCTCTTTTCGTGTTTTTCCTTGTGGCTTCTTGGCCACAATATATTATAAATTCAGCCATTGGCAATGCAATAACACACAACAATCATTCAAGTTACATACATATCTAGATACATAACTTGTGATGATTACAATGTCAATTACGAATCCATTTTGTTTGAAATTGATTCAAACAATATTTCTCATGTGTTTGGTGTTGCAAGCATACCTTGTATGTTCAAAAGAGGTTGTTAGGTGCATACAAAGTGAGAGGCAGGCACTCCTTCAATTTAAGGCTGGCCTTAATCATGACTTTGACATGTTGTCATCTTGGACGACGCCGGATTGCTCCCAATGGAAGGGAATTGGTTGCAGCAACGTCACTGGTCATGTACTTGTGCTCGACCTTCATGGTGATTATGATTACAATCGCGACGATGATGATAATAAATTTTATATCAGCGGTGATATCGACAACTCACTGATGGAGTTGCAACAATTAAAGTATTCAAACCCTAGCATGAATGATTTTGGGAACACTAACATCCCAGGTTTCTTTGGATCTTTAAGAAACCTAAGATACCTTGATCTTTCAAATTGTTATTTTGGCGGACAAATTCCAATTCAATTTGAGTCTCTTTCGCATTTAAAATACTTGAATCTTTTGTGGAATAATCTGTATGGTTTGATTCCTCGTCAACTTGGAGATCTCTCCAACTTGCAATTTCTTGATCTTAGCAACAATCATTTGGAAGGAAGCATTCCATCTCAACTTGGAAATCTCTCCAACTTGCAATATTTGTATTTGCATAAAAATTCTTTGAAAGGAAAAATACCATCTCAACTTGGAATGCGTACCAACCTACAACAACTTTATCTTGGAAGATCTGTTGATAATGCTCTGACAATTGACAACGGGGATCACATTGGAAGTCGGTGGTTGTCTAATCTAACTTCTTTGACCCATCTTCACATGTTGTCAATGTCTAATCTTGATAAATTTAATAGTTGGTTGCAAATGGTTGGTAAGTTACCAAAATTGAGAGAACTAAGTTTAGTAAGTTGTGGCCTTTCGGATAATTTTATTCTTTCACTGAGTCATTCCAAGTTCAACTTTTCCACTTCTCTTTCTATCCTTGATCTCTCTGAGAACAACTTTGTGTCATCCATGATATTCCAGTGGGTCTCAAACATAAGTTCCAATCTTTTTGTGCTTGACCTTAGTGGTAATCAGATAGTGGATCTCCGATCAAATCATTTTTCTTGCAGACTTCCAAAATTGAGAAAACTAAGACTATCTAATAACAAGTTCACATCATTCATGATATTTAAGTGGGTGTCAAACATAAGTCCCAATCTTGTTGAGGCTTGACTTTTCTGGCAACCACTTGGAGGTTCCTCCACCAAATGGTTATGGCATAGTGATAAAGTCTCTTGAAGTAATTGACCTATCAAATAATAGATTGAAGGGTGAGGTGTCTAAATCATTCATGAATGTATGTACCTTACGTTCTTTAAATCTGAAAGAAAACAATTTCACTGAAGACCTTCAATCAATTGTTCACAATTTCTCTAGTGGTTGTGTTAGAAACTCACTTCAAGAGTTATACCTCATATCTAATGGAATCACTGGAACACTACCCGACCTTTCTGCATTCACATCCTTGAAAACATTGGATCTTTCTAATAATAAGTTGAGCGGAAAGATACTTGAAGGTGTTAGCTTGCCATTTCAGCTGGAGAATTTATCCATCACATCAAATTCTCTAGAAGGGGGGATTCCAAAATCATTTTGGATGAATGCATGTAAGTTGAAATCCTTGGTCTTGTTCAATAACAGTTTCAGTGGTGAGCTTCAAGTAATAATCCATCAATTATCTAAATGTTCTACATACTCACTTCAACAATTAGATCTAAGAAGTAATCAAATCAATGGCACACTACCTGATCTCTCAATATTCTCATTTTTGGAAATATTTGATATTTCTGAAAATAGACTAAACGGGAAGATATTTGAAGATATTCGATTTCCAACTAAACTAAGGATACTAGGGATGGATTCGAACTCCTTAAGTGGTGTGATCTCTGACTTCCATTTTTCTGGTATGTCAATGTTAAAGGAATTATTCTTGTCAAACAACTCACTAGTATTGCAATTTACCAACAATTGGGTCCCGCCTTTTTAACTGAATGGTATGGGATTGGGATCTTGCAAACTTGGTCTTACATTCCCTAAATGGATTCAGACACAAAAACACTTGGCATATCTGGACATTTCGAATGCTGGAATTTCAGATAATGTTCCAGAGTGTATTTGGAAGAAACTATCATCACATGGCCTGGAATTCGATATTTCATACAACAATCTCAAAGGATCAATTCCGAATCTTCAAATAAAAAATTACTGTTCTAGTTTATCTCTTTCATCAAATGCATTTGAAGGGCCCATTCCACCATTTCTACGAGGTTCTGGATTTATTGATCTGTCCAAGAATAAATTCTCTGATTCTAGTTCACTCCTATGTGCAAATGATATATATGAAGTGTTAGCTTATTTGGACGTTTCAAATAATCAATTATCTAGACAAATTCCAGACTGTTGGAGTAATTTCAAGTCATTAGCTTATGTAGATTTGAGCCACAACAATTTCTCAGGGAAGATTCCAACTTCAATGGGATCACCTGTAGAACTGCAAGCATTACTATTGAGGAACAACCGCTTAACACAAGAGATCCCTTCCTCCTTAATGAACTGCACAAAGTTAGTAATGGTGGATTTGGGAGGAAATAGATTAGAAGGACAAATACCTTATTGGATAGGAAGTGAATTAAAAGAGCTGCAAGTTTTAATCTTACAAAGGAATCACTTGTTTGGAAGTTTACCATTTGAACTATGCTATCTACAAACAGTTCAACACTTTGATCTCTCATTGAACAATCTATCTGGACGGATTCCGAAATGCATTAAAAATTTCACTTCAATGACGAAAAAAGTTCTATCACAAGGTTTTGACAATCATCGATATGTTCTCAACACTAGTTCTTTGGAAGGAAATATGTCATATGAATTGAATGCCTTGTTGACATGGAAAGGTGTAGAACATGTGTTCAATAACAATGTATTGTTTCTTCTAAAAAGCATAGATCTCTCAAGCAATCAATTTTCAGGAGAGATTCCACCTGAAATAGCAAATTTGATTCAATTGATCTCATTGAATTTATCAAGAAACAACTTCACAGGGGATATTCCTTCAAATATTGGAAAGCTTACATCACTTGACTCTCTTGATTTGTCACGAAATAAGTTGCTTGGTTCAATTCCGTCTAGTCTTTCCCAAATAGATCGGATTGGTGTGTTAGATTTGTCTCATAATCAATTATCTGGAGAAATTCCCAGGAGTACACAACTCCAAAGTTTCAATTACTCAAGTTACGAAGATAATCTTGATCTTTGTGGACTACCGCTTATAAAATTTTGCATTGAAGGGGAGCCAACACACGAACCAAATGATGAAATTCAAGACGATGAAGATTTGCTTCTCAATGGTGGATTTTACATCAGTCTGACATTTGGATTTATGATAGGCTTTTGGGGAGTGTTTGGCTCAATCCTAATCAAGCGTTCTTGGAGACATGCTTATTTCAAGTTCATGAACAATTTAGTGGATATTATTTACGTCAAATGTTGATGGTGGCTCAATGATTAACTGGTAATAATACTTTAATTGTTAACCTCTCATATAGACTTACATTTAACATCAAATTGCCATCATAATATATCATTGTAGTATCAAATGTGTTCTTAGTAATTTGGAAAAGTTTAAAGTATATTTTTTTTCTTCTTGTTTCTATTGCAATATGCAGATGTTTTTATACAGTACTTGTATCTAACTATCTTTGATGATAGTGTAAGTCATATATGTTCAAAATTTATCCTTTGTGATATTGTGTTAACACTTAAACTATCATATAGGGTGGCAGAATAATGTGCATCTTCACTGAAGGGTACTCGATAGTTCGTTGGTGGTGGATCAGATTAAGGTCTGTGCAGTAAAAGTCCTACTCTAGGAAGATGAATAGTTTATGAATTATTTGCATTGTAACTCTTGGAAGATGATTTCTCTTCGCTCCCAACATATCTCAAAACACTATTTTTCTTGAATATACAATCTGGATGTGCAAAAGACACTCTGTTTTACACATCCGGATTGTGTAATCCGGACAAATTTAGTGTTTTGAGAGATGTTGTGGGGAGAGGAGAAACTATCCACTAGGAAATATGTGGTTATGTCATTTTTCTTTTATGTACTAAGTGTCTTGTTGAATTGAGTTGTAACTTGCACTACCTTTTGTATTCTCTATCAGTTATTTAAGCAACAAACATTGGTGAAGTATTCTACAAGTAAAAAATACCTTTTGCACTCTCTTTATAACAGTTCTTAGTTCTTAATTGCCGAATCAAGTTAGCTTGCTGTTGAAGTAATTGCTGCTGGGATTCTGGTGGACGCTTAAATTCAAATATATAGTCATGCATGTGAAATGTTTTATGACTTAGAACTTGTCTGTGTTTGTGAACTTGTCTTAAATGTATAGTAGTCAAATAGATTTGAAGTTTCAGATATCATTGACAGAAAGTACTTATAATTAAAATCATAAATCAATTTAGAATTTCAAGTTTCATATCTAAATTATAAGAATGTCAGGGTAAAACTCTCCACACACTGCATACTTCCAAACATATTTTTCAATTTAATCTTAGGAATGTTAGAATGAATGATTTTTTAAACAATAAGTACCTTTTCTGTAGTCTTACAAAGAATTTCCTTTACATCAGAAGTAATGAAGAATATCAAATTGTGAAATTGTTTACGAAACCTTATTAGAATTACCTCAGGAATGACAGAAAGAACAGGAAGAATGTCAAATTGATTCTGGTCAGGACTCTTGACTCGGGACTAGCCTTTGTTTCATATCTTTTCATATGCTACAATGAAGAAACCAAAAAGAAAACATGTAATATTCATCAATTTTGAGCGCATGTTTCCTTTTCACAACCTTCTCAGGACATTTTATAATTTTTTGTTTTTATACCTAAGCACTGCTACACAACGTTTCTATAGAGGCAGCTTTTGACTGTAGCGGCCGCCACTATTTAGCCGTTTCTCAAAAACCCAGTGCAATGACATTCAGATATTTCTACGCCATGACTTCACTGATTTTTCAATTGTCATTTTCCTAGAAGTTTTAGAAGTTTACATTATGATTATAGTGCAAGAGTGTTTCAAAATTTTAATTTGAAGCAGTTGTTGGTTTTTAGCTTCCGTATAATATAAAAAGCTTAATTAGTGGGCTTTCACATGCAGAATTCCAGTTTCATAGGTTAATCATCAAGTCAAGATTTATAGGAATGCCTTAAAAAAGAAAAATCCACAACGATACAAAATCATAAGAATGCATATATGTATTATGATTATAAGAAGTTCTTTTTGTTGATTTGCCCCGGAGACTGGAGAATTTCCAAGTCGTTGTTTTCTTGCGATACTGATTTCTCTAATTTTCCTTGTTTTCATCATGACATCATTTTGAAAGGACAAAGTTATATCTCGCGAATGTTTCACGAATACAAAATTGCTATCGTCAAAAACAATAAATGTTGCATTGAATTTCGAAGTAGTAATGATTTTGAGATAAAAAATGCTAAAAAGAAAATTAAAATCAAAAGGAGGAAGTAACAACTGACCAATTTCCGTGATACACGTGAATGATAAAAACATAAAGACAATGATCATTTTTCAAAATCATTAATTTCCGAGTAATCATTTGTTCTTAACAATTATTTATTACTTGACTTGTTAATTGCCTCGAAGGTCGAAAAATTTCCAAGTCGTTGTTTTGTTGTGATACTGATTTTTCTAATTGTCCTTGTATTCATCTGACATCATTTTGAAAAGGACAATGCTATATCTCGCAAATGTTTCACGAATACAAAATTGCTTTCGTTCAAAATAATAAATGTTGGATTGAATTCGAAGTGATAATTATTTTGACAAAAAAACGCTAAAATGAAAATTAAAATGAGACGGAGGGAGTAACAACAAAGCAATTTCCGTGATACACGAGAATGATAAAAAAATAAGGACAATGATCATTTTTCAAAATCATTAATTTCTCAGTAATCATTAGTTCTTAGCAATTATTTATTTCTTGACATGTTGATTGCCCCGAAGAATTTCCAAGTCGTTGTTTTGTTGTGATGCTGATTTTTCTAACTCTGCTTGTTTTCATCATGACATAATTTTGAAAAGGGACAATGCTATATCTTGTGACATAATTTTGAAAAGGACAATGCTATATCTTGGAATGTTTCAGGAATATACTTAATTGCTTTCGTAAACAATAATAAATGTTGCATTGAAATTCAAATCGGTAATTATTTGAGAAAAGAAAATGCTAAAAAGAAAATTAAAATCAAAAGGAGGAACCGACCAATTTCCATGATACTCAAGAATGATAAAAAAAAAAAAAAAAAAAAAGAAAAAAAAGGAAAATGATCATTTTTCAAAATCACTAAGTCCATTTTGTCAAAAAAAATGCTGAAAACATTTCTATTAAAAAATCATATATATAACAAATAACGAAAAAAGATTGATTGTTTTAGAATACTGGCTCAATGAAATTTCCAAGTCTCATTTAGTTTTTTAATGAAAGACTATAAAGTCTTCTTCGTTATCATTACTCTTTTCGTTTTTTCATAATGGTAGTTGGCTACAATATATTATAAATTCAGGTATTGGCAATGCAGTTAAGCTCACACAACAATCAATCAAATTACATACATATCTTCATACATAACTTGTCATGACCACAATGTCAATTATGAATATATTTTGTTTGAAATTGATTCAAATCATATTTCTCATGTGTTTGGTGTTGCATGTAGACCAGCTTGTTTGTTCAAAAGAGGTTGTTAGGTGCATACAAAGTGAGAGGCAAGCACTTCTGCAATTCAAGTCTGGCCTTGTTGACGAGTTTGGCATGTTGTCATCTTGGACAACGGAAGATTGTTGCCAATGGTATGGAATTGGTTGCAGCAACCTCACTGGTCATGTGCTTAGCCTCCACCTTCATGGTGATCGTACTCCTCATCATGATTTTGTTAATGATTATTATAATAATAATCAAGGCAATACACTTTATATAAGCGGTGATATCCACAAGTCACTGATGAAGTTACAGCAACTAAAATATTTGAACCTCAATGGAAATAATTTTGAACACAATGATATCCCAGGTTTCTTTGGATCTCTCAGAAACCTAAGATACCTTGATCTCTCAAATTGTAATTTTGACGGACAAATTCATATTCAATTTGAGTCTCTTTTGCATTTGAAATACATGAATCTTTCCTGGAATCAGCTGGATGGTTCTATTCCTCATCGACTTGGAAATCTCTCCAACTTGCAATTTCTTGATCTCAACAACAATTATTTGGAAGGAAGCATTTCATCTCAACTTGGAAATCTCTCCAACTTGCAATTTCTTGATCTCAACAACAATCAACTGGAAGGAAGCATTCCATCTCAACTTGGAAATCTCTCCACCTTGCAATTTCTTGATCTCAGTAACAATTTTTTGGAAGGAAGCATTCCATCTCAACTTGGACATCTCTCCAACTTGCAGTTTATGGATCTCTTTGGAAATCATTTAAAAGGAAAAATACCATCTAAACTTGGAAAGCTTAGAAACCTACAAGAGCTTTATATTGGTGAATATGGTGATGGTGATTTGACAATTGACAACGAGGATCACAGTGGAGGTAAGTGGTTGTCTAATCTTACTTCTTTAACTCATCTTCACATGGAGTCAATATCTAATCTTGATAAATTTAATAGTTGGTTGCAAATGGTTGGTAAGTTACCAAAACTGAGAGAACTAAGTCTAAGTAATTGTAGCCTTTCTGATCATTTTATCCATTCCCTGAGTCATTCCAAGTTCAACTTTTCCACTTCTCTTTCTATCCTTGATCTCTCTGATAACAACTTTGCGTCATCTTTGGTATTTCAGTGGGTGTCAAACATAAGTTTCAATCTTGTTGAGCTTGACCTTAGTGGTAATCAAATGGTGGATCCACCATCAAATGGCTATGGCATAGTGATGAAGTCTCTTGAGGTACTTGATCTGATAGATAATAGATTGAAGGGTGAGGTGTTTAAATCCTTCATGAATATATGCACCTTACGTTCATTAAAATTGCTTGCAAACAATTTCACAGAAGACCTTCAAACAATTCTTCATAATTTGTCTAGTGGTTGTGTTAGAAACTCACTTCAAGTGTTAGACCTCGGTTTGAATGGAATCATTGGAACACTACCTGACCTTTCCGCATTCACATCATTGAAAACATTGGATCTTTCTTATAATAAGCTGAGTGGAAATATTCCTGAAGGTAGTAGCTTGCCATTTCAGTTGGAACAATTCTACATTGCATCAAACTCTTTAGAAGGGGGAATTCCAAAATCATTTTGGATGAATGCATGTAAGTTGAAGTCATTGGACCTGTACAATAACAGTTTCAGTGGTGAGCTTCAAGTAATAGTTCATCACTTATCTAGATGTGCTAGATATTCACTCCAAGAATTATATCTAGGGTATAATGAAATCAATGGCACACTACCTGATCTCTCAATATTCTCATTTTTGGAAATATTTGATATTTCTAAAAATAGACTAAACAGGAAGATATTTGAAGATATTCGATTTCCAACTACACTAAGGACACTGGAAATAAGTTCGAACTCTTTAAGTGGTGTGATCTCTGACTTTCATTTTTCTGGTATGTCAATGTTAAGAAATTTATATTTGTCTGACAACTCACTAGCATTGAGATTTACCAAAAACTGGGTCCCACCTTTTCAACTGTATGATATAGGATTGAGATCATGCAAACTTGGTCTTACATTTCCTAAATGGATTCAGACACAAAAGAACCTACACGATCTTGATATTTCAAATGCTGGAATTTCAGATAATGTTCCAGAGTGGTTTTGGGCTAAACTATCATCACAAGAGTGTAGCAGCATCAACATTTCAAACAATAATCTCAAAGGATCAATTCCAAATCTTCAACTCAAAAATCATTGTTCTTATTTATATTTTTCATCAAATGGATTTAAAGGGCCCATTCCACCATTTCTCCAAGGTTCTAAGGTTATTGATCTGTCCAAAAATAAATTCTCTAATTGTCTTCCATTCTTTTGTGGAAATGGTATAAATGGAATGTTACGAAAGTGTGACCTTTCAAATAATCAATTATCTGGACGAATTCCAGACTGTTGGAGCAATTTCAAGGCATTAGTTTATGTGGATTTGAGTCACAACAATTTTTCAGGGAAGATTCCTACTTCAATTGGATCACTTGTAGAACTACAAGCATTACTATTGAGGAACAACAACTTAACAGAGGAGATCCCTTCCTCCTTGATGAACTGCACAAAGTTATTGATGCTAGATATGAGAGAAAATAGATTAGAAGGACACATCCCTTATTGGATTGGAAGCGAATTAAAAGAGTTGCATGTTTTAAGCTTACAAAGGAATAACTTCTTCGGAAGTTTACCATTTGAACTTTGCTATCTACAAAACATTCAACTCTTTGATCTCTCATTAAACAATCTCTCTGGGAAGATTCCAAAATGCATTAAAAATTTCACTTCAATGACTCAAAAAGTTTCACCAGATGGTTTAACCGTTCCTTATTATGATGTCATGCAAGGATCTTCGGGTTTTGAAGAAGCCTATGAATTGAGTGCATTCTTGACATGGAAAGGTGTAGAACAACTGTTCAACAACAATGGATTGCTTCTTCTAAAAAGCATAGATCTCTCAAGCAATCACTTTTCAGAAGAGATTCCATCAGAAACAGCAGAATTGGTTCAATTGGTCTCATTGAATTTATCAAGAAATAACTTCACAGGGAAAATTCCATCAAATATTGGAAAGCTAACATCACTTGACTTTCTTGATTTGTCACAAAATAACTTGCTTGGTTCAATTCCTTCCAGCCTTTCCCAAATAGACCGGCTTGGTGTGTTAGATTTGTCACATAATCAATTATCTGGAGAAATTCCAAAGAGTACACAATTACAAAGTTTCAATCCGTCAAGTTACGAAGATAATCTTGATCTTTGTGGACCACCGCTTGTAAAATTGTGTGTTGAAGTGAAATCACCACATGAACAAAAAGTAGAATTTCAAGATGATGAAGATTTACTTCTCAATCGTGGATTTTACATAAGTCTTATATTCGGATTTATTATAGGCTTTTGGGGAATATTTGGCTCAATCCTAATCAAGCGTTCTTGGAGACATGCTTATTTCAGATTCATGAACAATTTAGGGGATAGTATTTACATGAAATGCAGATGGTGGCTCAAATATTAACCGGTAATAATACTTTAACTTTTTTTTTTTTAACAAAAATACTTTAACTTTTAACCTCTCATATATAATTATATTTAATATCAAACAGTCATCATAATATATCATTGCAGTATCTAAATGTATATTTTTTTACATATAATTTCTATTAAAATACTGTTCATAATTAGTCGCTAGTTTCTTAAATAGTGTTCTTAGTATTTGGAAGAATTTATAGGATTTTTTGTCTTATTTCCTTGAAAATAAGCATATGTCTTTATACAGACCTATTTCTATCTATCTTTCATGATAGTGTATGCTGTATATATGTTCAAAAGTTATTTTTTCATGATATTGTATTTCAAGTTTGAAAATTTTAAAAAATTTATATTTTAGACATTATATCTAAAGTGGTTAACACTTAAACTATGATATAGGGTATAGTGCGTTGGTGATGGATCAAATTGAGGTGTGCAGTGAAATTCCTACCCTTGGAAGATGAATGGTTTCTCCGCTTTTGTCAATGGTTTGTGAATTATTTGCATTGTAGTTCTAGGAAGATGGATACTCCTCTTTCCCAACATATCTCAAAAAAACTTGATTTGTCTTGATTATGCAATCCGGACGTGCAAAAGAAACCCTGTTTTACACGTCTGGATTTTGTAATCCGTAAAAATTAAGTGTTTTGAAAGATGTTGAGGTTGGAGAAGAAAGTTTCCTCTAGGAAATAGAATGGTGGGATTTCTCTTTGTAATATAATATATTATTGAGAAACTCTAACTTGGACACAACCCCAAATTAATTTTATTTGGACACACACTCATAAATGGAGAAAAATTAAAAAAGAATGACTTTGAATGATGTGACTAAATAATTTTTCTTTAAATTTATTACATTTGTGTGTGTGTGACCAAATAAATTTGATTTGGACTTGTGACCATGTAAGAATTGCTCTATATGATTATGTTATTTATCTGTTATGTATTAGCCTCATGTTGAATTGAGTTGTAACTTCCAATACCCCTTATATTCTCTGTAATTTATTAATGCAATAAACATTGGTGAAGTATTCTACTAGTAAAAAATAGATGTTGTTTTCTCATGCAGTCTACTAACAAGTTTTTTCTTCTAAAGAAAGAAATTAAAACTAATAATTTGAATTTTCAAAATTAAACTAAAGATTTGTTAATTAATTACATTTTGTTAGAAACAAGGGATACTAACTACGTGAAAACCAACTGAAACTGAAAAGGTACTTATACAATTAAATTAAGAAAAGATGAAAAGTCAAGTCACAGGTTCTTAATGTTTTCCAATTACCTTACTGAGAAGGAAAAAAAATCACGAAAACACCCTCCTAACAGTTAACGCAGCTGCGCGGGATATTAATTGTTGAACCAAGTTAGCTTGCAGTTGAAGTAATGGCTGCTGGGTGCTGAAATTTACATAGATATAGAACTTGTCTGTGTTTGTGAAAATGGTTCAATGGCGTAGACTTACCTTAGGAATGACAAAAAGAACATGAGGAATGTCTTGAATGGAGTCAAATTGGTTTAAAACTCCTCAGAGTACAATATTTGATTCTGGTCAGGACTAGCCTTTTGTGTTTCCAATCATAGGCCATTGACGGAAGTACTTATAATCAGTGATAAACAAATGAAAATCATAGGCCATTTACGTTTTCAAAGTTTCATATATTTAGTGGTGAAGGAGGGTGTAATGTTTCTCAACGAGAAAGTCACCATATTTTGATGTATTTTAAAAAAACTTAAACGTACTTTTGACCCCATAACTTTGTCATAGTTGCGATTTTGACATAAACACAATAAGAAAGTCATCCATTCATTCCATAACCCTTTGTTCATTCCATACCCTTCCAAACCCCATCAACGCCAATGAAGAAATTGACGTTGACAGCGAATTAATCATGACGCTGCAAAGGGGTTGAGTGATGAGAAACAAGATTTAGAGGCCGGATTTTCTATGTTTGGTGGATAAGAGGGGTGTTGATGCGAGGTTCGGCGATGTGGTGGTGGACTATTATCAGCATGGCCGGATTTGCTATGTTTGGCCGGAATCCAATGTCACTATTATCAACTTCAAACACAAACTCAAATGGGTTGAAGAAGGAAATTGCAGAAGGGTATGTCTACCTTCTCCTTGATGCCTTCCTTGCTCTCTTAATTCATTAAAAAAGGTGGCAATAAAAATAAGTTATGTGGAATCAATGATAAAAAAAAATTAAGCAAAATAGATATATTGGTCCTTTTTAATTTAAAAAAAAATATATTGAATTAGTCATTTAGGTTTTTTAAGTTTCAAATGGGTCTTTATTACCCTTTTAAGGACCTATTTGAAACAAAAACTTAAGGATCTATTTGAAACTTAGAAAAACTTAAAAATCCTATTTGAAATTTTTTTTTTAGGGAAAAATAAAAAATCATATTTGAAATTTAGAAAATTTAAATGGACTAAACCAATATTTTTGTCAAACTTAGAGGATCAAAATATATATTTTGTCCTAAAATTTAAAAGAGTTGGGAAAAATATCAAACTGAAAAGTCGACAAAACATAGATGAAACCCAAATTTTTGTTGGAAGAGAAAGCAAATTAAAACAAACACTAAAGGAGGTGCTTCCTTTTGTGATACTTTCATGAGAATGGAATTTGAACATAAGTTTGTAGTCTTTTCTGCCAATATTAATCACTGAAGACTCAAGAAACAGATGACATTAACAATCTAACTTTAAGAGTGAGTATTGAGAAAGCAATAGCAATAGCAATATGAGCTCTTTATACATATCCGTTGTATTCTCTGCATCATTACATTGATTCTACCTCAGTAACATAATCCAGTAATAACTTAAAATTAAATTTCTGGTTGAGCAACAATTAGGTCCTTAATTTACCAACTTTATTCTTCTCTCTTATTTATTGATCATTTTCATTTTATTTTGAATCATATCTCATCTACCGGACATCAACAAATAAAATAAAATGTATCGGCTGATCATCTCTTATTTATGTTCAATATATAAGAATTGCTTAGAGGTTTGTTTTTCTAAGAATTCCTTGATATTCCACATGCCAAACATTTAAATTTGCTTCATTCTCTCCCTTTTTACCTCGTTTTTGTTGTTACTATACGATAAAGTTTGATGTGGTATACGATAGGTAAGCCAATAATTGAGTACTAAAAACCCACATACATGATCACAAAATCAATTAAACTCATTTTTCAAATTTCATATTAGATTGAAATTCAACCTACAAACAACACCTATAAACTGTGTTATTCTTAAACTTCTAAAACTTGTTAAATATCATTCAAATAATCAAGGACCGCCTGCAAAGTATATTTTTCTATTCATTTAATTAATATTTAGGTGCCGGCTTAATTGTCTTTTTCTCTTGATATATTATTGGGTAGCTCAACAACTTCAGACTGTAGGTTGAAGGAGTTAGAAACGTTAAAGAATCGAAGTGATGACACTTGTAATATATATATATATATATATATATATACATATATATATATATATATATACACAT
>Ga0228710_1002733_pt1 | contig 27989 bp, 27 predicted proteins | sample MedpolnodulmetaG_FD_177995 | JGI IMG/M metagenome (GOLD analysis project Ga0228710, IMG submission 177995) | Root nodule microbial communities from Medicago polymorpha collected in Santa Monica, California, United States - pink nodules | ecosystem: Host-associated > Plants > Roots > Nodule... | reverse complement strand
AAACTGTAATAAAATGAACCAAATTATTAGGGAAATTTTTATAACACCTTTTAAACCGTGAGCTTATCCTTTTGGTACAACCTTACTACAAGCCATCACATATCTAACATTTAGAAGCAACATGAATGTTTCTGCTTGCAATTACTTTGTATCATTGTACGTGAAAATCAATATCATGAATAAGAGTATTTCTAGTCTCAATGTTGTAAAGAGTTGAAAATAAGATTACAAGCCTTTAGAAAATATATCGCCGAAAATCATAACAAAAGCCTTTAAAAATATATTGCCGAAAATTATAATAAAAGCCTTTAAAAATATATTGCCAAAAATCATAATAAAAGCCTTTAAAAATATATTGTCGAAAATCTTGATAAAAGTCTTTAAAGAAAATATAGAAAACTCCATTTAGTGAAATAATCAAAATGTGTGAATCGAGAACTAACTCCATCTCGTTGATAGCCCTCTCCTCCTAATGGTGGCCTTTCCAATGGGGCAGCTCCATCTAACGGATAGCTCTTTTCTCTCGACTCAAAACAAGTGTAAAACATTTTCAATTAGGAAGTTTACCTCTCATTGATAGCCCTCTCCTCCTAATGGCGGCCTTTCCATAGGGGCGGCTCCATCTAACGGGGTAACTATACCTAATTGAAATCACATACTAGGTGCACCTAGGTCGTCGTCATTATAACCATAATTTTCAAAACACCATTCTTAAAACACAATGTTAAGTCCATATTTCACAACATAGCGAAATTTATTTCAAAATACGTATCATCAAAACTCAATCGAAAATCTACTACGTATAAACATAAGTAAATCCAAATGCAAATCCAATCCAAAATCCAAATCCAAATGGAGCGCATATTAATATCGAAAATTTCCAAGAACATATATCTCAAAACCGTATTTCTCCATATCTCAAAACTCACGTTATAGTATATGCAACTAAACCTCAATTTCAAATCTTTTGCTCAATAAATAAATCCGAATAGAGTATAGTTAAATTTGATGACTTTGAAATTATATAACAATGACGAGAAAAATGTTCAAAGGGTGTGTTCCCCAATTTGATAAATACTTTAACTTATAAAATCACCAAAATATCAATAATAATGATAATTAAAATAATTGATAATGATCGTCATCAACTCACAGTTATGACGGATCAATTAAGTGTGCTCTCCAACCATCCCGGGAGAAGCGTGTGAAGCATCCGACGCCATATCTGAGCATAAATAGTTGTCTATCAACATTTAGAAGCTTATTCTATAACTTTAGTAACAATAGATAAACATGAAATCCCCTAATATCTACTCTAATCTCTAAAATTAATCTCTAACTCAATAATCATGTCTAACTATGTACTAATTGAAATGTATGTTGATAAATATACCTCAAAGAGCCTCAATGAGTAATTACCAAAAGTGGGCACTCTTCTCCTTTCTTAGAACCCTAACCCCAATCTCCAACATCAAACCCAAATTAACTTGTAGGATTGGCTATAACTTTGCTTAGATGAAGAGTTTTACTTATGAATGCTTGGTTTGGTGATGCAATTTGATGATTTGGGAAAGGAAGAAACAAAATGAAGAGAAAAGGTGAGAACAGAGAGAGTTACGGGAGGGAGTAAGAAAGGAATGTGGAAAGTGTTATGTTTTTTTTTTCCCACGTGAGTGTCTAGTAAGTTCCATATGTATATATAATTATTATTATTACTTATTTAATTATTTTATTTTCTTTTTCCCTATTAATGAAACGGTGCGTTTCAAAATTCCTACTCATGCTTGACACAAGTATCCATACTAGTAACATATATTTAAGATGGAAAATGTTAACGAGTGCCTCCGCGACACTTTTTAAGCACTTTAAATTGTAAGTTTTTAATGAAAAGTTGTCTATTGAATACATTAGAAATTGTAATAGTTGACTTTTAAAAGAATAATTGCTGAATTTAGGATGCTTAAAGAGTGTCCCATGTGCACTCGTTAACAAGACCCATTTAAGATTGGGATGAAGGTAAATTTGTGTCTTGGAATGTGAAAAATAGCAGGGTTTGTCTGTTCAAACCAAATTTATTTGAATTTTCTGCTGTAACAGATCTGGACCGTTCAATTTAGATTAACGGCTAAAATCATTCAATTGTGTTAAACTGATGTGTAATCTAAGTCGTCTGTTCTGATACCAACGATTGAGATTTTTTACTACGTCAAACTGTGTGCTTTTCTACGACACCAAATTCTGATCCAATTTTGTAGGACTAAAAATAGTGATTTTTGTTGATGGGACAAGAAACATAATCTGATATTTGAACAACCATTTAGTTGACAACTTATAAGACCACAATAATTTACAAAGAAAAAATAGGTATTTATACGAAAACTAAAATAAGATAAAATAAAAAATAATGTGAGCGAGAAAGAAAATTGTCACAAAATAAATATGTTCAAATATCATTTATCTTTTGGAAAACATATTTTAATCTAAAAATTGAAAATGTAAATTTGTTACAATAATAGGGTCCCGTGGAGTGGGAAAATGTAAGGAAGGAAGTTGTGGGAAAATGAGGTGGTGTGGAAATACAACAAGTTCAATTGCAATTGCAATATCAACAAGTGGAGTCGGCGTGTCGTCTTCGTCGTCGTCGTCATGGTTTTGTTGTTGTTGGAAATGGAAACTGTGCCACAACAACACTACTTACCCAGTAACAACAACAACAACAGTAAGCTTTATATCTCTCTATATTTAATTCAATTCAATTCAAGAGAACTTGAAATCCTTCATTTTGTGCCCTCATTCAATTCAATTTAATTGTCCATACATGTGATATGATAATAAAGGAACTGGTTTGGCCATATCGCAATAATCGGAGTGTGAAGAAGAAGGTGCGTTGTCTGAAAAAGGCAGATGTAAGTGAAGGACGAAGACGACAACAGGGCTTTGAATTCGATCCTGAGCTGCGGTCGGTGCTTGAACTTGCAACCGACTCCGAGTTGTCTGAAATTCAAACTATCCTTTTCGGCCCCAGGTGTTGTTTCTTTTTCTTTCTAATAATAATAATAATAATAATAATAATAATAAGTGTTAGTTGTTACTGACTAAGCACTTATCAATTATCAGCTACTTGAGTCCTTTGCTTAAATCAATCACAAGTGCATCAAGTAACATGGATCCATCCATGATTGAACATGATATTCAACTACGCCAACACTTTATTGAGACTCTCGAGTCCCGCTTTTTCTTCCTCGCTGCTGATGCCCGTTCAACATTAAGGGGTTGGAGGCCTTCTTATAGAAATGTCTTGCTTCACCTAACCTCTGAACTGAATATTCCTTGCTCAACCCAACTCCACACTCACCACCTTGAACTTGAAATATTCCTCCACCTTTTACACTTCAACTCCCATCTATCTGCCTCCTCTCATTCTCAATGGAAACACTTTCAATCTATTCTTTTCAAGGTTCTTACTAATTCTCATTCACTTTCTGTCACATTGTCTTTTCAATTCTCAATTTTAACTTGTCTTTTCTTTCCATCTCCAGGGAGGTGGTATATTTACGTTGGCAAAGATATATCAATTGGTATCACAATATATTCCTCTTTTATTTATTCAATATAATGCATCTCAAAATACATCATTCATGACCATATGATCACTTGTAGTTGGCGAGCAAATTATCTGGGAAAATGCTTGTAGAAGCTGCTAACTACCAGGTTAAGAAAGAGTTATTGAAGAAGGTATACATGGGTATTGCTAACACGGCCAATCTTTCTCAACAATAACGTATACATATATTTTACACTATATGATTTCCAGGGTGGACAGGTAGCTTTGATCAATCTAGAATCCAGAGCTGCTTTGCTTGCAGCAAAACAGGTGGCCTTACCGCACAATTTCATATGCTTCTTTTGTTGTCAATTTAATTCAAAGGAGCATCAATGTTCTAAATATTTCCAGATCAATAGATAAAATTGATTCTTTGAAGACTAAAGATATTATGTTGTAACCAATATTTTAGAACTTCAACTTCTTATGTATCAGTTAAATAACCAAATTTAATGAGTTTAAATTTAGACTCTTTGTCATCCTAGCATCTCATTGTAATATGTGGGAGTACAGATTCACTCTTAGCATCAATTACTTTATATGGTATCGTGGACAAAGGGTTTAAATTATTCCATATGTAAATACATGGTCCAGCCAATTTATTATTTCTGAATCTACTTAATAATAATTTTTTTACTGCTGTTTGGTTTTGGTTCTATTATGAAAGAAAAACAGTGTATATTTCAAGTGTTTCAGTTTGTGTTGATTTTATACGATATTATATTTATTATTATCTGATGTTTGATCTGTTGTAGGGTTTTCTTGGTGCTGCGTCAAGATATCTGGGTTTTAGAAGCATGCTCACATTACTTGGACCTGTGTATGTCCTACATCTTGTTTTAATGACTTCCATTTGTAGCAGTTTTCTATTTGTGTACACTAAATTTTCCTTTAATTGAATAACAAATGGAGAGGGGGGATTGGAGAGAGAGAGAATGCTAGGAAAACGACAGAATCATGAGAATGTGTAATCATGGGGTAGGGTAACTGTAAGAGGGTAGTTTTTGGCATCTTAGGTCTTGGGTGGTGTAGAGAGTGTGGATCTGATTCTTCTCTTAGGTTGTTTTCTATTTTCTATTTTGTTCTCTGTAATTCACTTCTCCAAGGAGCTAAGCTCGATCCATTTAATTTTTATTTTATCGTTTTCTTCATTCCTAAACATAGGAAGAGGACATATCCCCATTGTATATAATGAAGAGAGGACATATCCTCTGTTTCAGTTTATACAGAATTATTTCATAGTACTTATCTCTTATTTCTGTGCTGGTTCCTATCAACATAATTTCTTTTCTTTTTTATCTTGGTAGTTTATCGATCAGTTTAGTTTACCTCTGTTCCTTCAGTGATTGAACATGGAAAGTGATTGAAGAAAAATGCTGCAGTGAAATATGGCATTTCTTTGTCTAATTTGGTCCCCCTTTTCTGCTGCTACTTGACCCAGACTCTGATTTTCTCACTTGGTTGATTAGAAACGGGCAATTTTTCAAAATGGTCATGGTCTCCTGTGGGGAACTGGAATAACTTTCCCTGGCTCTGTTTAGTTTTCTGTGGTGGTCTTTTGCACTCTGATTTTTCTGTGTTCTTTCCTTGGCGATTTTGGTTGTGCTTGGGAATAAGAAAGTAAAGAAACTTCTAATTCTTCTACTTGTTTTTTTCCTTAATGGAACATAGTGTTGGGCATTGAAGAACCATCACGAAAATAAAATAAGCGTAGCGCAGATGAGAATGTTTCGTTGGATGTGTGGTAAGAGTAAGACTAGATGGGTAGGATTAGAAATGAAAATATTAAAGAGAGGGAGTTGGGGTAGCACCTATTTTTCCTTAATGGAACATAGTGTTGGGCATTGAAGAACCATCACGAAAATAAAATAAGCGTAACGGAGATGAGAATGTTTCGTTGGATGTGTGGTAAGAGTAAGACTAGATGGTAGGATTAGAAATGAAAATATTAAAGAGAGGGAGTTGGGGTAGCACCTATAGTAGAAAAGATGGTGGAAAATAGGCTTAAATGGTTTGGGCATATAGGGAGAAGACCTCTTGATTCGGTAGTAAGCAGTAGATTAGATGGCAGATAGTCAAATCACTAGAGGCAGAGGAAGATCTAGAAAAACTATAAGAGAAAGGCTTAAATAGGTCTTTAGTGTTGAAATTTGGGGCCTAACTCATCATCGCAAAACCGTCTTGTAAGGTGAGGATTGCCTCCTCTTTATAAACTCTTCTCAAGAGTCTTATCTATCCGATGTGGGACTTGGGTTTTTCCCAATATTTAGTCTTTGCAAATATAGGCGATTTGAATTTTTGTCCCTGAAGTTACTAATCCTTCCATTTTGCCATTGCAAATATTAATCATTTTAAATTTAGTCATAATCTATGAAGCACGGACACCTCTAGGACTAGGCGTTTCGCGGTGTCCGACACTCCTATGACACTCGTACGACACATGTCGGACAACTAATACCGGTGTCCTAAAAAAGTTGTTTTTTCTTTACTTAGACACTCCTAGGATCGGTGTCGGACACCTATATAACACTCATACAAGCCGTGTCGGGCAGACAAATATTTAAAACATTTTCCTCTCTCTCTCACTTGCTTCCACACACTGTAGATGCAATAGTTACATATGTTTTGAGAAATGTAATCAATTATGGGGTATAGACATGAAAGTTGATTATAACATTTTTAGCTTCTTTTTTTATAGAATATGAATAAATAAAGGTCAAATACCATGATATTTTGTTTTAGAACTTTTTCTAATGAAACAAATTGTTCAAATTATATGCTTATGTATGTATTTTGATTTTCATTTAAAGGTCAAATACTATGATATCTTGTTTTAGAACTTTTTCTAATGAAATAAATTGTTCAAGTTATATGTTTACGTATGTATTTTCATTTTCATTTTAGAACGTCTACAAATAAATTAACATATATATAGCGGTGTTGGTGTCATATATTTTTTACATTAGCAGTGTCGACGTGTCTGTGTCAGTGTCGTGTCAGGTGTTCATGTCGGAGTCCATGCTTCATAGGTCCTAATCACATTTAATTACTGATGTGGCACGTGATTAGTGACGTGACAATGATGTGGCAGTAGTTGACTGGGAAAATACAGTGGTGACTCAGCAAACCCTATAGAAAATGGCCATTTTGCCCTTAATACCTTCGGGCACATGTGAAAAGACAACCTAAGAGAAGCTATTAGGAAAGACTTAGAGATTAAGGAGTTTGACCCAAAATATGGTTTATGATAGAAGAGTCAAATCACTAGAGATTAACTACTATGGCATAATTTGATCCATGTAGCCTATCCCACTATCCCACTTAGTGGGATGAGGCTTGATTTTTGTTAAAAAACAGTCAAGTGCTTCTATACAAATTAAGTTAACCATTTTTTCTTGCTTCTCAAGTTTTGCTTTTAGCTGAGTTAATGTTGTGTTCTGGGTTAAAAAAGGAAAAAGCTTAACCCCTCACCCCTTTTCTCATCCTCGTCCTCCACTGCCTTCAACCCCACCCAGTCTAAAGTTGGCAACTGATACCAATGGGGTAAATTTGGATGCCCATTGGCGTCGACCCTCCCACAATGCCACCTTCCTCCTCTGGCACCCCAACCCTGACACCATTGACATTATCAAGAACAACGCCAATGACTCAACAATCAGCATTATCATTGCGTCCCCTACTACCCGACTTAATTCTATCAAATCTCTTCTTTCAATTCCATCATCCCGTTGTTGCACGCGTTCTTTATCCGTTTCTTCCCCTCCTTAAATTTAAACCACCGACACCTGCTTTTGAGAGAGAGAGGGAGGGAGGGAGGGTATGAGTCGTATGACCATTATACCCCTGGCGCACCTACTTAATTTGGACTATGTTAGGATATAGGATAAAGATGAGTTTGTTAGGATATGAGTTAAGGACTTATTTAGGGAAGTTGTTAGTTAATGGGGTAGTTAGGATTATCATGTATAAATAGGGAGATTTTGTGTGGAGAAAGGAAGGATTCGTACTAGTTTAACATTTGATTAAAAGAGCAATGACTCTATTGTAGAGAGAGCTAGAGAGGGGGAAGTCCTCGGAGGAGATTTTTTTCCTCCTATTCTTTCTTATTTTCTCAATAAAAGTGTTATTTCATTAATTCTTGGGTTTCTAACAGACTGTTAATTAAAAAATCTGTAGATCTAATGTGTTATGGATGTTGTGCATCAGTAAACCATTTTTTACTTGTGTACCATATGGTGCCTTTTTTTTTTCTCTCTCTTCATGTCCGATGGAGCAATTTTTTTTTATTTCATTTAGTCTCATCTGTTGCTAGACAACTTGTGATAGGATAATTAAAATAAGGAGCACTCATGTGGCGACTCACCTAGTTCTATAAGCAAAGGTGACTCACCTTGATCTAGAAGTATCTAATATAGGAAGTAATATTGAGTATGCTAGGGTGCATTTGTCTTATTGTGGGCGTGCATTTACCTATATAAGCATTGACCTTATAATGAATCAATGAAGAATTTCAGTATTATTTCCAGTTTCTTAGATAGGAGGAGTTAGAGTAATTTAGTACTTGGTGATATTCATCACCTATCAATTGGTGCTTTCATTGCTATGAATTTCCCTCCCTACCATTACTTCCACCACCATCAAGATTCATTTCCATTACCAACAACACGCCCAGAACTCACCAACATCCACACTACATCACCAAAATCTTTCTGCTACCAACAACCTGCATTCCAAAATTATACTCACACCCAACCATCATCATACCACACGTCTTATAGCTTCCCCCAAATCAACACTCATAGTTCACCAAATTACAAACCCAACACTTACGAACCATTAAACACCACCGCTACCTTAACACCACCAATTTGCAGCCCCAATTTTTACAAAGATCCCAATTTCAAATACCAGCAATGAGTCATCTCTTCCACCAGTTTATTAAATCAAAACGCTTACCATCTCTATCAAGATCCTTCTCCACCTCAATCCCTCACCTCACTTCTGCCTTCACAACACAATATCGCCCTTCCCGCATGAGTCGGAGGCACAGTATCATTTCAAGAAACTTTTTGATTCCCTTAAAAGTTGTTGGAAAATTTGAGAGAAGCTTTGCTCTTGTTGAGGAAAGTCATCAAAACCACTTCCACCACCGGATTTGAAATCTTATTTGTACTCTATTGTACGTTCACCTCCGGCGCCGCCGTTGTTGTCAAAGCCACTGTTCATCAACTCACCGCTGCAGCCACCGACAAAACCGCCGGATATGCAATCACAACTCTCAGGTTTTTTGTTCTTAAAAGAGATTCCCGTGAATTTGTTTCATAACCTAGTTTGTTGGTCTAAGAGGATTCAAATTAGTAAATTAATTTTTGCTTCAAATATGGCTATTTAAATCCCACTATTCAACATGATTTTATGTCCATTCCAAATCCAATACGCCTCTTGTTTCATGAATATGGTTATATATGAATTGCCTTTTAGCCCCTTTGCTTACTTTAATGGTCACCATGGCACAATCCATTTGGTTAATGTTCTGGACTTTTGATCTCTACGCACCTTCCATGAATTCTGTTGTTGCTGGCATTTATTTGATGGATGGGAATCTTTGCAAATATGATGCTAGTAATTGGTTAACTTTTCTAGTTAATTGTGAGTGTTCTCTTTTTTGTCTTGAAGATAAATCCTCTAATTGGAAGCCATGGACTGGTAACCTTGGTAGTTTATCCTCTACTTATCAAATTGCAGCCATAAAAAAGATTGTAGGGATTGGTACACCTTCTCATGTTCTAATGGAGGTATTTGAAGTCAACACTTTGAGTTCTCAGAGTTCCGTCACTCATTATGGCAACTACACCACAAGTGTTGAGATTGTAAAATGGTATAGGATGCGTTGTGGAAAACAAAAGCTAGAATTCATTGTGCACAACTCTTCTTATATATGCTTCAGTTTTTGGAGATACTTGTCTTAGGTGTAATGAGACTTGCACAAGCTGCTCCTTGGTTTTCTGTTTATTTTGGGTTTACAGATCAAGTTAACAAGGATAGTGAATCGGGTGATATTAATGCAAACTACTTCATGTTCAAACATGTGTAACACTTCTAATTCCTTGTGCACACTTCAAACAATGGGATCTCAATCAACATTTGTGTGTCTTCAACATCAAGGTCCTCTCAGAGGAAGCTGTGGGATTCTGGAAAACTAATCCAATTAACCAATTTTTACAACGTTGAGGAAAGGTTGATCTTGAAGGGGTAGATAATGATAGGATAATTAAAACAAGGAGCACTCATGGTGACTCACCTAGTTCTAGAAGCAAAGATGACTCACCTTGATCTAGAAGGATCTAATATAGGAAGTAATATTGAGTATGTTAAGGTGCATTTGTCTTGTTGTGGGTGTGCATTTACCTATATAAGTATGACCTTATAATGAATCAATGAAGAATTTCAGTATTATTTCTAGTTGCTTAGATAGGAAGTATTATTTCTAGTTTCTTAGATAAGAGTAGTTAGAGTAATTCAGTACTTGGTGATATTCATCACCTATCAGCTTGTCAATGAACTTCGTTTATCGTATCTTTTTTTGGCACTTTGTACCATTAAGATTTGTCAGCTGCAAATCTATTCCCTCTTTGCTCTCATGTTTTATTATTGCTTGTGGCATTATAAATGAGTATTTCTGATCGTTTTATTTGGCATTTGAAACAGGCTTTGGGGAACACTTCTGGCTGATCTTGTCATTCAAATGCTGGGAACAGATTATGCTAGAATCTTGCGAACAATTTATGCTTTAGCTCAGGCAATATTTTTGTGCTATGAGTCTAATTTGCCTGCCGGACTTGATATGATTTGCTTTGTGTTGTGCTTTTTTGGTGGTTTATTTAGTGCACTTGTGGTATTGAATATACTCCCCCTCTGTATCTCATTCAAATTTGCCTCTCAAACATAAGATAATTATTGATCTTTGAGGAAAAATATTATATTGGCATAGCTATCTGCTTAATATGCACAATAACGTGATGATTTTGATGCCTATTTTATGATAGAATACGTGCCTTTTGATTTTAAATTTTCATACAAAAGAATTATTATTATTAGCTACGAAGTATTACTTGCTAGTTGCCTGACTTCCACTTTTGGTTTTTTGTTTTCGCTTCAGATTCGAGTCATCCGCACGTACAGGCTACCATCTGATATTGCTGAGGAATAAGTGGTTCCTTTCAAGGGTGGTGATTCGGGAATATGTTGGACTTTGAGCTCGTTGAAAATTTTGGAGGATAGCGACGTGTTAGTAAACGGTTCTAAAGTGTCCCCGTGAGCATAACTCAATTGGCAAAGACATGCATTGTTATATGCAGGGGCCAGAGTTCGAACTGGACGCCCCACTTATTCACCTTGAAAAAGGTGAATTCTAGCCATTAGGCTACTTAACAAAAAAAAAAACGGTTAAGTAACACAAGCACCCCTAAGTTGTAAATATGCTAATATTGGTCTAACAGCCTCCACAATCGATCTCACATACATATTACTCGTTTATAATTTTTTAATATTGATACCTAATGAGTATTCAATCCATCTAACCCAACATTTCACACAATTTTTTTAAATGGGACTCACTAATTAACTATCAATAACTTTATATCATTATATATAAAATTTTTAATATTAAAAGAGTGTAGGTTCCGTTTAAGATTGATGGTCTTAAGTGAGACTCCGAAAACGTTTTATTCCCCAATGGAGGTACCTAATATGTACCGGGTCTTAAATGTTGAAGACTTTTCTATTGAAAATGGTCTAATGGTCTTTATGCCTACTCTTTTGTATAGTTTAGGCTATATTACTAGCTTAGCCCCTAAATATAAACACTCGTTTTACTAAAAATTTATCCTTAAATATAAACTCCTTTTTGAATTAATAGATACATTTATTATTTTTTTCTTCAAATTAACACTTAGTTAATACTGTTAAGTGTCTTAAAATATGAAAAAGCAAAATTTACTGCATAGATATATAAATTGTGTTTTATGTGAATTCATACATTAAACAAAGATATTAACTATCCTACAATTTTCTTTTCTTAAACAGTGAAAGAAGCGGAAGATGCTTATATAAGGGACAAAGTATTATTTTTTACTCTTAACTTAGATTTAGGTTTCACTTTGGTCATTGTGTTTTTTTGTTTCAATTCAAATTCTTAAAAAGTTTCAAACGTTGTCACTTCAATAATTTCTTTCAGTTTTCTCTATGTCAAAATTGTCCTAGGTATCATACATTTAGGGTGATTCTACAAATAACTCAGAACCATTGTCTTTTTTCACCAAATTGTAGATTTAGGGTTTCACTTTCATTTTTTATTTCTTTCACAAGCCGACTGAAAGTGAAGAGAGGAAGAGCAACTCTCCCTTCCACCCACTCTAATAATAGTAACCATTATCACCATACGAAAGAACACGATTTATTGCCAGTTATCAACCATAAAAAAATAAACCACTTTGTTGCTCTTGTTTCTCTTTTTGTCTAACTTTTTAATCAACAGTTCAAACTTTTCATTGTCAAGCTACCATTTATAACTTTCAGTATCACTCTTTTAGTCTCGAGATGGTTTGAGATTTTGGCTGAAAAAATGTTTCGATTTTCGTTTCTATCAACCACGACATCAGAAAAAATTCTTGCTGGGAATAATTTAGATGTAAGGCAGTTCTTTGATTTGGGGAAAAAAAGGGATAATGAAGTGACACTTTGAATCTACAATTTGCGGATGAAATGCAATCAATCATTTGTCAAACCATCTTAAACAAGACAGAAGACACCCAATAGAAATTTGACGAGGCCAAACTAAAATTTGATTACAATATGCATAACATTTAAAACTTAAGAGAAGAATGAAATATGAAGAAAAAAAAAACGAAGGACCAAAATAAACTCAACTTACATTGCTTCACTTTGATGTTTTTTTTTTAATACAAATGGTGTTCATACATCATCGGTTTGGCTAACATGTACAATATTGTATATGTTAAAGTAACTAAAATTATTTTTTTTTGTTGTGGTGTTTGGGGTTCGAACTCCGCACCTTGCATATATTATGCATTGTCCTTGTCAACTGAGCTAAGTAAGATTTATTTCCAACCTAAATGGCAGAACGCAAACATTTTCACCACTACTTTGATAAATTCTTTTTAATTGATTACATGTTTAAAATTGGAATAAATTATAAGACAATCGTAAACTTAAAAAGAAATACAAAAGAAATACATCAGATGGCTCCCTAGTTTTATGTGTGTCAACCGTTGCGGTGGAGGAACGTGTAATTGAAAACGGTTGCAACGGAGAAGCGTATAACAGAAAACGGTTCCAGTGGAGGATCGTTAGACCAATGTCATCAACCTTAGCTTGAATGAACAATGGTTTGAGGTGGCTTTTCATAGAGCCATTTGATTTTTTAAACATGGCTTTTTGTTCATCTAACACAACCCAATTTTTTTTACATTGTTGATATTTTTCTAATTTCTAATACTGTATAACATAACATCAATCAACAGTCATGTTAAAGTTGTCACTTATCAAATTTTAATTTCCATCAACAAACCGACAAGAACATAAAGACCCCAAACTATCCTAATCAGAGCACCACTAGACAAGACTAAAAAGGTAAACGGTAAAAGATGAAAGATAAAATAAAGTCAAAATGTTTTGGTATAAGCTATACAGTATTTTCATAAAGAAATTTGACTAAAATAGTGTTTTAAATTGAATTTTCATCCAATTGAAAGTAAGGTCAAATCTTTGATAACAAATTAGGGACTAACAATAGTTAACTTGGTTAAACCCTTGTTTGTAACTAGAAGTGAGAAGATAAGTTAAAAATTGCATAAGTTATAGAGAGCAAACAATATAGAGTTGGAATTTGATCCACAAACGTTCGGGTTAACAAGTTAAGGTCTCTAGGTTGGGGACAAACTAGAAGTTATTTATTGAAAAATAACAATTATTTATTAAAAAATTATATATTTAATAGAAAATACACAAGTTCTAATACAAACATACTAGTATTTTAAACTTCTTAACATGTGCAAATTTGCACATGATAGAAAAACCCCATCATCATATATCTTCAAGGTTATTTGGAAATTGAAAGTAGAGTCATGTTAATAATAGGGCATTGGTAAAAGATATCATAAAAGGGAGTTTTGTCTTAAAAACTCCTGTTAGTATTTCTCTTAGAAATATTTTTAGATTCTGTTTGGTAAAAATAGATGATAATTGGTAGTTTATAGTTGATTGATGATAGTTTTTGACTGATGACTGATAATTGATAAGCTAATTAAAATGTTTGATAAAATCAACCATTAAACTAACCGATAAAAGAAACATGACATAAAAGAACATTCTTATCTTAATTCATAATATTATGTATATCAATTAATATTTAAAATATTTAATAATTTAAATTAATCTTTAATAAAAAATTTACATATTAATATTTTCAATTTTGTTCATTTCAAAATAATTTCAATTGTTTTAAATTCAGTTTCAATTAATTAAATTATTTTCAATTTTCATAAGATTAAAAACAAAAAAGTTATTTTATGTGTATCAGTTTTAAAAACAAAACAAAAAATAATGAACCCATAAGATTAAAATCAACAATATTAAAAGAACAACAACGACAAAAAAAATCAAATCAAAAGTAAGTTACGTATATCTAATAACATAAGCAACAACAATTAGGTCATCGTGAGCTTAGCTCAGTTGGTAGAGATAATGCATAATATATGCAAGACTTGGGGTTCGAACTCCGGAAACTACCAAAAAAAGCAACAACAATTAGATTTATTTTTTCTTCAAACAAAAAACCAATTGGATAATTATTTAATTCATATTTTTTTTTTGAAAAAATTATTTTTTCTCTGGATCTTGCATATATTATGTAGTGTCAACCAACTGAGCTAAGCAAGCTCACGAGGAAGGAAAAAACTGAATTGATATTACTTAAAACTAACTCATTAGAAAGTACAGTAAAAAAAACTACTCCATCCGATTACTATTGTAAGCGAAAATTAACTTTTTAGGTTGATTTAATAAATGATGAATTTAGTCTATATTATCGATCAAATACATCATTTATTGAATGAATCTAAAAAGTTGACTTTTGTTTATAATAGTGATCAGAGGGAATACTTGTATTGCTAAATGAAAAAAAAAATCATGTGACCAAAAAAAGGGATTGAAATTTGTTTACCGCTCTTTGAAAATTGTTTCATTGAAAACGTAACATGTTTTAAATTGTAATAAATCATAATGGGTAAATATGGATTTTAAATAAAATAGTGAGGGTAAAACCGAAAAAAATTAAATATGATAAATTATAAGTTGTAAGTTTAAACGCTATTTAAAATAGCGTTTGAAAAATAAGTTATAAACTTGGGCAACAAGATATAAGTTTGTGACAAGATAAAGTTTACCAAACAATTTTGGGGTTTACCAAATAGACACTTAAAGTTTAGGTTTATTAAACAGACCCTTAAAAAAAAAATTGGTGGTGGCGGGGTTTGAACCTCGAACCTTGCATATATTATGCATTATCTATAACAACTGAGCTAAGCCCACGAAAACAACAAACCCTTAAAATATAAGTATGACAAGTGTCAGCAAAAACAAAAAAATTCCCTACTTAAATAAGTCAAAGAAAAAGAAAAAAAAAACTCTAGAGTATGGTACCCTCCTGTGTACACCCACCTGTGAATGGTTGGTTTTCCACGTTAAGAAACAGTCGTAATTTCATCGAAGTGTTAGCTGGCGATTTGGTGAACCAATAATACGATAACCTTTCTTTCTTTTACTATATAATAATTTTGGGTTGCGTTTAATTCACGCACGCATTTATTTTGTTGCCTTTGATTTCCGTCTGCATTTGGATCGAAGAAGATGTCTACCCTGAATGTACCCCCTATTCCTCCTTCCCCCAGAGACGATGCTATGCAACTTCACCGTGCTTTCAAAGGTTCGTTCTTGGGTTTTCATTTCTTTTGCTTCTTCTTTAACATTGTCATCGTCAATCATCATCATATTATATAATATTATTTAATTAATTAATTCTGTCATCGTCTATCGTCATCTTTCTTTTATCAGGATTTGGGTGTGATACCAGCGCTGTGATCAATATACTTGCTCATAGAGATGCCACTCAGCGTGCATACCTCCAACAAGAATACAGAGCTACCTATTCTGAAGATCTTCTCAAACGCTTATCTTCTGAGCTTTCTGGCAAATTGGAGAATGCTATTCTTCTTTGGATGCATGACCCTGCCACCCGCGATGCAATCATCCTTAAACAGACTCTAACCGTCTCCAAAAATCTTGAAGCTACCACTGAAGTTATATGTTCTCGAACTCCATCCCAGCTCCAATATTTAAGGCAGATTTACCATACTAGATTCGGCGTTTATCTTGACCATGATATTGAAAGAAATGCCTCTGGGGATCATAAAAAGGTACGAATTCTTCTTTGTTTACTTGTAATTTGTTTCTCATATTATTTATTTATTTATGTCAAAACATTGTCCAGATTTTACTTGCATATGTAAGCACACCACGCCATGAAGGCCCTGAGGTCAATAGAGAAATGGCTGAGAACGATGCCAAGGTTCTTTATAAAGCAGGTGAGAAGAAACTGGGAACTGATGAGAAAACTTTTGTGCAAATATTCAGCCAACGGAGTGCCGCACAGTTGGCTGCCATAAATCATTTCTACCATGCCAACTATGGTCATTCATTGAAAAAGGTATTCTATTCTAACCACTTTAAATTTATACCCTTAACCATAGTCTGTCTCTCACTCTTTATCAACCGCCACTTATCCAAGCTGAATTCATCAGGCAATAAAGAATGAAACATCAGGGAATTTCGCTCATGCACTTTTGACAATTGTCCAATGTGCCGAGAGTCCTGCAAAGTATTTCGCAAAGGTATTCATTCCCTCCTACATTATTTTTACCTGGATGGAGACTAAAACAATTTGCATTCTCTTATGATTCCTCATCTTTTAAGAATAAGTAAACTGTTGAAGCATGAGATGCTTATGTTAGTCTTATTGTTAAAATAATTTTGGGAAGAAGGAGCAACTTGGTTGCTTTGAAACTAGTATACTTAGTTTGTTTGTGCATTTTGCTGTGTATTACTGAAATAAAAATGAAAATTTATTTCAAAGTATGCTTTAACTTTCCTAAGCTTTAGTGTATTTATTTTTATCTGTACAACAACGTGCTGGATATATACGTGACATTCCTTTCATCACTGAAAGAAAGGTTGGTGATGTTAAGTGTTAACGCTAAATTATGTGGTTGTTGGTTGTTTTTAAGGATAAAGGGAGCCTCTTAAAATTTCCTATTGCCAAGATGATTAAGTAACATTTGCCACTATGTATGCAGGTCCTACGTAAGGCAATGAAAGGTCTGGGGACCGATGACACGAAACTTATGAGGGTGATTGTAACCAGGACTGAGATAGATCTACATTATATAAAAGCTGAATATTTAAAGAAATACAAGAAGACGCTGAATGATGCAGTTCACTCGGAAACATCTGGCCACTACAGGGCTTTTCTTCTCTCACTTTTAGGTCCCAACCAGTAGCAGTCCAAATGCATGTTTTGTGTGGAGTAATTTCACGTATGTTGTTGAATAAATGAGCACTTCCAATCTTTTCTTTATTGATATTGTAAATTAAGCAGTGCTCTGTAAGTAATATGTACACAAACTCACTCGGTATTATCTGCTTGTCAGTTACAGCATATTGCACATATATGATGGTCATTTTGTATATGTATGTATCTATATATGCATGGGTTTATATTTAGTATGTATATCAGTGTTGTTTCCGTTGCCAAACATGGGTAATTAGATTCGATTTCTCTGCATTCTGTTTCTTTTATATTTTTATGGCTTAGACAGAATGTGCAGGTTCACATGACTGAGGACTGATTATCAATTTCAGTTCCACAATTAGTATGGGAATTACGAATGAAGTGCGATTTTTCTTTTTGTTCTTGGAAATGTTATTTCAAATGCCTAAGAAATGAAACACTAGTAATCTACTGTTTCTTTTTTTATTTACATGACAAATATTAGTTGTTACGGTTGTTGTTAGAGTATAGGGAGTTGAACTTATGACCTTATTATTACTCTAACTATATGTCTTTAACTAAGCTACCTTATCATTTCCTGAGATGATTTCGTCCATGTAAATCATGTATAGGGAGTTGAACTTATGACCTTATCTTTAACTAAGCTAAATGATAGAAGACATTGGAGAGCTAAAGGACGTTGGAAGAGGAGGGTCTCAAGTTCATATTGGTTATGGGGCATTTCCCCTTCCCCGCCATAAATTATAAGTTATAACCTGAGTTTCTGGCAACTCCAACAAGGCCACAATTAACAATAATTTCTTAAAGAAAAAACATCTAACAGTAATAAAATCAATTGCATCAACATGTTGTTTTCCAAGCAAGCATTTCACCACCATCTCCGGAGTCTGTTTCGATCACAACTTGTGGTTGCAAATAGAGGATTGCAACTACGAGTAATATTCAGACCATCATCAAATGTACGGCTACAACCTTATATATAGAACCAAATCACAAGAATTAAAATTAGTATTGCTATAATATTAATTAGAGCCATGCTATATAAAGCGAAAAAATAAATCACGAGATTCCACGAAAGGTGTATTTTAGTTAAGAGCAATGCTATACATCAAGAAAGATTTTATCAAGAAAAATTCAAGAATGACATGGCAGAATAATCACCCTTAGATTTTATCAAGAAATTGTCCTGAAATTAATGTTAGCCAATAAAATCTCTGTCTGGCCGGAAATCATGGGGTGGTGGGTGTTATGTATTTTTTTTATGAAATGTTAATAAATGAGACTGAAATCTAAGGGTGATTATTGTACCATGTCATTCTTGAATCTTTCTTGATAAAATCATTCTTGATATCTAGCATTTTCCTTTAGTTAAACATTAATCCATTTTACTTCCGGTTTTTGTGGCAGACATGCAGGTAGTGGTTTATGTGCAGCTAAATTACACTGGTCGAGATGAATTAGTGAAAAACATTTCGCTATGGCAAACAAATTGGCACGTCCAGTGGGACCAATTTGTGCAAATGATTTTCAAAAACTTTTTCAAAATCAAAAACCGCTTTCAAAAGCTTTTTTACAAATCCATCTCTTTGAAGAGATCCGTTTTTAGAATTTTGTTACTATTTCGGGTAACTTTATTGCTAAAAACACCAAGATTGTTTGTGTATGCATTTGAGAAGTGGTAAATCTATGACTCGTGCCAGTTCATCCTCTTCACAATCATCTTCACAAGCACAACATTTACAAGCGACCTCTCCTTTGGGAGATTTAAACGTGCCAACCCCTATGGGGGCAACCATGGTTATGCCAGGCTCGACGGAAATGGGAGTAACCGCTCCTTCAACCGTTTCGACGTCCACTCAAATGACACGACCAGAAATGAGACGGTTATACCCCCATTCACTGTTGGTGTTCCTTTGACTACCAGCATGCCAAGTACTAGTGCTCCTTCAAACATGCCTAGGCTTGATGATCGAAATGTAAATATGCAGAATGTTTCGAGGGAACAACTGTATGATATGCCAACATCACTAATGGCAAATGTACATAATAGTGCTTCCGTTTTTGCAAACCAAGCAAATCCGTTCACAATGCACAACGTACATAGTCCCTCAAGTTCTAACATTTTTGGTCGGAATACTCTATCACCGTTAACAACAGATTCGATGAATCTGTTAAGACAACAAATGGATGAGAGTAACCACGAAATGGTTAATTTGTTAACGCAACAAATTGGTACCGTGTTTAATCCTTTGATAAGGGACGCAAACCGGAGTTACCAAGCTTTAACCACACAAATGGGGAGAATAGCAGATTTCTTTGCACCCCACAACCGGTTTATCAACCTGTTACACGATTACAACATCGACAACCGTTGCCTCAGCCACAACCGGTCGAACCAATAATACAAGGTCAACCTGAAGTGATCTTGATAGATCGAAATGATAATGCCGATGAAGTTGTTTGGAATGTCCAACAACAAAACATAGGAGTACATAACAATATAGCCAATTTGGTCGAAAATATAATGGCTCAAAATGGTTTAAATATTGGCCTGCATAGGCCAAACTTTGTTTCTCTTTTGTCGGAATTGGTATTACAATCTGAACTTTCAAGGGGTTATAAAATTTCTAAGTTCACCAAATTTGCTGGGGATACCAATGAGTCCATTGTTGAACATATCGCAAGATATTTGACGGAGGCAGGAGACCTAGCAAATGATGAGAATTTGAGGTTGAAGTTTTTCCCCAATTCTCTAACAAAGAATGCTTTCACATGGTTTACTACTTAGAAACATTTCATTATATATAAAATAGGGAAATAGAAAAGGAATGCAATAGATTAAACATTGAGGTGAAAACCTCAATCTCATGACGCTTTTTAAACATCTGAATTTTAAACCAAACAAACTTATTCCTTTTCAGCTAATAAAAAATCAGAAATTAGATTTATAATCACATAAAACTCTATAGATCGATACTCTTTTTACTACTCGATAGAGCTGTGTACTTGCATGAATCTATCAAAAGGCATGACAAATAAATAAATAAATGATGTAAATTAGAGGGGCATAAATGTTTTCTATGTTCAAGGCTAGCTTCCTGAAATTAGTAGATTTTAAACTATTTATTCATGTAACATGAAAAGACAGTCGTTGTTCTTCAATATTTGTTCCATTCAAGAATCAAACTCAATTTTTCTTAAACAATTTGCATTTGTTGGAACTTATTAGCCATTGACTTCAATTGTTAATTTGGTTTAATTTTGTTATAATGTATTGTGTACTTTTGATTACAACAGGGTGAACTTGGAAAAATGAATTTTTAGGTGGAATGAATTTAAAGTAAGTAATTTAACGTTAATTATGCTGGGCAACCAAGGAATAAGAAATAAGTTATTTAACAATACGTAATGTGTATGTAATGTGTATGTAAGTATCAGTTTCTCCTCAGTTCACACATTGCTTCAGTTCAGTGTTGTATTGTATTGTGTTGGATACTTGGATTACGTAGCTTGCTAGGCATGTTGTATTGAAACTGAACTAGGTATATAAGCATGATGATTAGGAAGTTTCAAGGAAGGTTCGCATTTGCGCCATGGATGGGATGGGACCCACTGACACGCCATTGTTTGTTTGCGTCCACGTACGTACAAAGCTAGATACTCATTTTGTTGTCTAAGCTTTGCTTGTCCATTATTGACTCCACGGTGAATGATGCATGCCATATATCTCATACCATTGGTTCATATTCTTGCTTGCCTTTTCCATCCATCTTGTTATCAATCCCTATTGGCTACAACATTTTTCTTAATTTTCTAATACATATATATAAACTAGTATCCTACAATTACAATACAAGAGAGCAGTTGCAAACACTTATCATCTTATCCCAACACAACTTCTTATATATACCTAGTGTAGTGTCTTTCTGGTTGGGGTCTATTATTTGTATTATTATTATTAAATACAAATACAACACAACATAACATGGGTGGTTTAGGAAGAACAAGTAGCCTAAGCCCCCTGTGGCTATGGATTCCAATTTACATCTGTGTTGTTGTTGTTGTTGTGTGTGTAAGTGTAAATGTATCAGCTGAGCTCCAACGCATTGAGCACCCTGCTGTCAAAGCAGATGCCACACTTAGCTTCCTCGTCATTGGAGACTGGGGAAGGAAAGGAACCTACAACCAGTCTCAAGTTGCTTTTCAGGTCTCTCTTTTTTAGTTTTGTTGTCCAAATTCCTTTAAGACAGGTTTTTTTACAAACCATTTTTATCATTATTTATTAAAATAAAAAAATTCAGATGGGAAGAGTGGCTGACAAGTTAAACATTGACTTTGTGGTATCAACCGGAGACAATTTCTATGACGATGGATTGACTGGCGTACATGACCCTGCTTTTCAATATTCCTTCTCAGATATCTACACCGCCAACAGCCTTCAGAAACAATGGTATAATGGTCAGTGTGTGACTTCTACTTCTGATTCTGCCTTGCCTTTCACTCTTCTAATTAATTATATATGTGATCGATCTGCTTGTTTTAGTGTTGGGCAACCATGACTACAGAGGAGATGTTGAAGCTCAATTAAGCCCATTCCTTCAAAATATTGATCATAGATGGTTTTGCCAAAGATCTTTTTTTGTTCACACTGGTAATCCATTCATTCATCTAATCTAACTTATCAATTCCCGCATAATCATTAACAGCTCTTTTTCTAATCATAAAAAAATTTGACAGAAATTGCCGAGTTCTTCTTCGTGGATACAACTCCTTTTGTGGACAAGTATTTTCTCAAGCCAAAGGATCACAAGTATGATTGGGGAGGTGTACTTCCCAGGAAGAAATATTTATCAAACCTCTTGAAGGTAGTTAAGTCTCCGTCATCACAGAAATTATTAAGATAAAAGGTGATTTATATAGTTCTTTTTGGCATGTGTGTGATTCTAAACGAAGGATCTGGAAACAGCAGTAAGAGATTCAACTGCCAAGTGGAAGATTGTTGTGGGACATCATCCAGTGAGAAGCATAGGGCACCATGGCGACACCAAAGAGCTCTTAACACACCTCCTGCCAATTCTTGAGGTCACTCATTATATATAACTAGCACTCAAATAAATTAAAAAAATAATGTCCTACTAGTTATAAAAATATATAAGGTGCATCGTCCTTTATTTACCGATAAAAATCTCTCATTTTAAAATGAAATTTGCAGGCCAACAATGTTGATATGTACATGAATGGGCACGACCACTGCTTGGAACACATAAGTAGCACCGACAGGTACGTAGGTCTATATGTTAACTTAATTTAAATTGGACTTGTTTGTTTGTTAGTTTACTGAATCATCAATATCACCTTAATGAAATTGAGTGGCTTTGCAGCCAAATGCAGTTCTTAACTAGTGGTGGAGGCTCAAAGGCATGGAAAGGAGACGTTGATAAAAATAAGAGAGATGGGGTCAAGTTTTACTACGACGGCCAGGGATTTATGTCTGTTGAGCTTGAGCAAATGAATGCCAAAGTTGTCTATTACGATATTTTTGGCAATGTTTTGCATGTTCTGAATCTGTCTAAGGAGTTACATTATGCGATATAAGTAATTAAGGTTGTCAAATCCGCATCTAAAGACGTTTCTGATCTAAATTGTGAAATCTGGCCTTTGTAAGAATGATATCAACAACAACCTTAATTATGAATGTATTTATACTAGGGTTTCCACCCGTACAACGCAAAGATTTTTTGTGGCGTTAACAAATTATTACTCTGAACGTACCACCAAAGAAAAAACATATAATGCACACTTGTTAGACAAATCAAATTATGTTGTCAGCATCAAAATAAAGATGTCATCGTTTAACATGTAGTTCAATTTAATTTAAAGCAATTAGATAACCCTGACCAATAATAATCAATGACTACATAAGTTATAAGTGACACAAAAAAATAGTCTGACACTTAAAATAGCAATTAATCCAAAAAAAAAAAAAAACCTTCTTGAAGATAGATGCATGTATTTGGTTCCGGTAAGCCCCATGTTTTTGAAAGGTAGATTGAGAAACTATCCTATCACAAACAAAATGGATAAACAAAACCTAGAATGCATAAAAATTATTTTGCTTAAGTATATTGTTTAATACTAATATGAGAAGAAACTGTTACAAAAATTCATATAGTTTAAAACCATGATAAGCCTCCCGTGTTTTTGGGTGCGGAATGAGAATATTTGAATGAATGGATAAATAAATATTTCATAGATACCAAATGTTATCTCACTATTATTGATTTACAAAAAGAATACAAATTATTTATGTTCTCTCTTCACACAAATTGCATTTATCCATTTGTTAGGTTGACAAATATTTAAACATACATAACACGTGTAAAAGAAAAAAAAAGGAATAACAAACTTAATATGATCTCTTGAAATATAAATCTATCTTCCAACTTAGCTTTATAAGGATTCATCAATTTGAGAGCCTCAATTGATTTTCTTGTCTCATCACTACAACCAACTTGCAATACCAACAATAGCTTTTGAAAAGCTCCAACTTGAAGTGCTTCAATCAAAATTTTTCCCTTCATAATTTTTCTCTTCAAATTTGGACATTCTCCATATAGAACAAACAAAGTACTCTGTAGTTAATGGTGAAAGACTCATGATTAGATTAATGTAATGAAAACATGATCAACACAATGAGCATAGTCAAAACATCTCTATACACAAAACAATAACAAAATAAACTTATGATCTAATAAGTGATTTTCTGAGAAATCTAAAAGTTTGATATGACTTATGAGTATGCTTGATCATCATGAAATTTGTACCTAAGTCAACATGAATTAAAGAATATCCAAAACAGAACTTGTAGTCAGCCACGACCTTTCAACTTCCATTATCAATAAGATGACGAAAATAACTGACAACTAACAAACACAACTTGTGAATCATGTGATACTGAGATTAGGTTTTTAAGCTGAATTTTAACATTTCTATGAACTTTTATGATGAAATTTATATGTACATTGTCAACAAACTTCTCACCAACAATGTACATATATTTGGTTTTGGCACATTTTGGCTTCATAGATCTAAAGTTCAATTTTAATCATCAAATCACAAAAGGTTAAAATAGCAATTTTACTCACCTTAAAATGAAGTCCTTGCTCATAATGTCAATATTTGTAGACTGAGGTAAAGTCATTGCTTATAATATATAGTCAAACTGCTCCAAATAATTGTTCAAACAGCATTCTACTTTACATGTCCATTGAAACAGAAAAAAAAACCAAATGAACAGGTATCAAAAGAGTTCAAAATAGTGTGTTAGTCATATGTGAAAAACTCATAGCAGCAAAATTTGAAGTACAGAGCAAAAGAATGATGACAAAAATTAAAAATCAAATAAAAATTGAAACTGAACAAATAGGAACATTAATGATTTCCTTAAGCAAGAAGCACAAATATGACATGTCAATCTAAAAAACAAATAGCCTTAAACATCAAGGAGTTCAAGGAAGAGAGGTAAAAACAAATAGTAAAGTCTTAAATTGCAAGTCTGCCATAAACATGTTTCTCCTTCATTACTTACTTACTTAAAAAACTGATCTTTTTTTAGGCCTAAAGTGTTGGACCTTATTTCAATTGGTTTTAGAGTTATTACTTGGGATAACAAACTGGATATATGGTTAAACTTAATATATGGTAACATACTTTCAAAATTAGTATAGCTTTAGTTGTTTCACAATTGCTAGTAGTACCCTAAGCTTGATAAGTCAGTTTCAAACTCATACGGATTTAAACTTTGATAAATAAAGAAAATTTTAGTCATGACAATGGACTAAGTTAATCAGTTACAATTTGAGAAAACTTGTACTGATGACTATAAAGTTATTAAGCTATTGATGACTATAGTAGCAACATTAGAACATTATTCAAATTTGGTTGAAGTATCATTTCAAAATTTAGGAGTGTATTCTCATTTTTCTTTGCTAATTTGATGAGAGTGAAAATCGATTTTGTTTGACTCATTATTGTCCCTTTTGCTTTTTGTGTGATATGTGTGATGTAAGCATTGTGCGTGTCAGCATGTCTTCAAGTGGAAATATGTTTGAATTTCAAAATGATAGTGGAAGGAAAATTTGAAATTTGAATGTGTTGGCTGCAAGTAATAGAGCAATTAATCACTTGTGACTTAAGAAGGAACAGTGAAGCTTATAACTATTGTAGACCAAACATGAGTAATCATTATACTACTCTAAATCATTATATCTAAACAACATGATTTAATTTGGTCACCACTTCAATTTCTTCAAACAACTATACCAAGAAGTGCTACAGGGAGATATAAGATTTCTCAAATGACAAAAGCAAAACATGTAAATGAGAAGAAATAAGCTTAATGAGGGATTTAATGCAGACTATACCTTCCTAAAACATTTTAATAGTTATATAACAAAATAATTGAGATGGTGACAAATGATAGTCAAAGAAGAAAGGAGATGAAAACGTATATTTATGGAAAATTCATCAAACAAACAAACAAATCTTTCAAGTTCACTCTAATCAATAATAGTGGCATGAGCAAATCAAAACATAAACACATTAAAATGGCCATATTCAATTCTAAATTTGCATTAAAAACTTATCTTGCGATGACCACCACATCAAATTAAATTTCCCGTTGATTGTCAACTTGCAATTAGATAAAAACACAAAAAAAAATTGCAAACACTAAAAACAGAGTTGCAAAATTGATGACTATAAAGTTATTAAGCTATTGATGACTATAGTAGCAACATCAGAACATTATTCAAATTTGGCTAAAGTATCATTTCAAAATTTAGGAGAGTGTTGGGATAAGAGAAAAAGTAGGAGAGAAAAGAAAGCGAGTAAATTGTGTGTTTTAAAATTCAAATCAACTTACAAATACAGCCAAGATGGAGTGAGTAGTGTCCCTATTCTGATTTCTTTTGCAGAAAGAGGATGAAAAGTTATTGAAAGTGCTGGCATTCTGCAAAAGGTTGCTTGTTATATTTTGACTTGTAGTGTCTGTCTGTTGACTCCCTTGGGCATGGTTTAAAATAATTCTAATTCCAAGTGATGCCATCTGATACATTCAAAAACGAAGCACATATTTGATTCACTTTTCAATAAAGTGAGCATACCATTTTAAATCATGTGATAGCAACTAAAGTCAGCTTCTTCTAATTCAATAGATTTCAAATTAGCAACTTAAGTTCTTTTTAAGTTATATAAAAAATTGATAAGACAAAATATATTCATAACCCAATCATGTAGCATATCATTTAAATATTCCTATTTTTAACATAAAATAAAACTAACAATTAATTGTTTCAACTTAGAATAATACCTATCACCAAACAGTTGTGTTCATGCATCATTTTTAAAATTAATTTGGCAATTATATTACTTTTTGGGAGAAACTATTTCAGTCTGCAATTTAAAAACAAATAAACTAATATATTATAGCTTCAAAGACACTATATAAACCACTATTTGGATAAACAAATAATACTAATCAAGTAATAATATTGGTGCTATGGCAATTGAAATAAAAACAGTGCTAACCTAGAGAAAAGCAAGCAACTTTTCATTCATTCTACAGAGTTCAAATTTCCACTGCACTATACATCTAAGAAAGATTACACATTCAAAATCAATTTACCTTATTGTGCAAGGATAAATTACTTGAGATCATTCACTTATTCCTGCCATGACTGCATGTTTAACCAAAAAATAAAACTTATAGTTAATACCAAAACACCCAAAACAAACAGACTAACAATTCCAATCCAATAAAAGTACTTCATCACACAAATTATATAAACTATTTCAACAATAACACAAAGGGTTAATCTAAGCAAGTGATAAACATTTTTAGTGTGTGTGAACATGATAGATCTCTCTTATTCAAACACAATCTTCAACCATAATTTGAACAATGATATAAAATATTTTTAGTATATTTTTTCAATACACCAAGATATCAAATGTTTTTCATATAAAAATAGTTTGAACAAAAACTAAAACACATGCAACCTGAATTTGACCCCCCAAAATGTTCATTAGCTTCTCTCTCTCAATTCAAGATAGATATTTCCTTTATCTTCTTCTCCAACTCCTGAATTTGAACAAAAGAACAATTAGAAATTTGAATGACCATAATCTATTATATAAAGAATACAAAACAAAATGAGTTATTTCCTTTATCATAGCCCTTCTTCAACCCTAATTTCAATCACTCATTCAACATTCATATCAAAATTAAGCATAATCCATTAGAAAATCCCAAATAAACTAAAACTAAACATTTATTCAAGCAATAAAACATTAAAAAAAAACAGAATATGAAATTAGGGTATCCATATCCAGAAAAAATTATAAATGATTTCTACCTGATTTAGGGTTTACAATGTCGAAACTGAAGAAGCAGCTGAAGAGGGTTTACCATGTTCAATCCTCTTGCCATATGTGATTCTTGTTTCAATCATGATGTTGACGGAAACAGAGAGGTGGGAAACGAAGAAGATAGAAGATTGAATAATCAAAGAGAATATGGTTAGGGGATTTTAGGTGATTTGAGTTTTGAGGTGAACATTGAATCATGATTTGAGAGTCGAAAAAATGTGAGCGAGAGAGAGGTAAGCTTTGATAGAGAGAATGGAAGGAAGATAGTGAAGAAGTTGTGAGGGAGTGAATGAGCGTGAAAGAAAAACTGTG
>Ga0228710_1002732_pt1 | contig 27989 bp, 10 predicted proteins | sample MedpolnodulmetaG_FD_177995 | JGI IMG/M metagenome (GOLD analysis project Ga0228710, IMG submission 177995) | Root nodule microbial communities from Medicago polymorpha collected in Santa Monica, California, United States - pink nodules | ecosystem: Host-associated > Plants > Roots > Nodule... | reverse complement strand
CATATTCTAAAATTATATAAGTCGATACTTTTTTTTTTTTTTGAAGTAGCTAAAAAGAATTTATATGTAACCAAACAAATTTACTTTCCCTACACAAGGAGCTCTAGAGAGAAGCAAAGAAAAAAATTGTCGATAATTATTATACACTTGAAAAGTTGTCGTTGCAGAAACTATACAATATAAAAAAAGTCTACACAATATAAGAAAGGGATAAGTTGTCACTACTAAAAGTTAAAAATAATAATTATACACGAAACATGATGTCATTGATAAATGTTTAAAATACTTATTATACACATGATAAGTTCGCAAAACATATTATAAAATTATATAACTCGATAATTATTATACACTTAAAAATTGTCGTTACTAAAAATCTATACAATATAAAAAAGTCTACACAATACAAGAAAGAGATAAGTTGTTACTTCTAAAAAGTTAAAAATAATAATTGTACACATGACATATTATCACTAATAAATTTTTAAAATGATTATTATACACTTAAAAAATTATCCCTGCTAAAAATTTTAAAATTATTATTATACACGGGACAAGTCGTCACAAATAATAATTTTAAAATAATTATTATACACGGGACGAGTCGCCACTATACACGTGACATGTTCTCTTTAATAAAGTATTGAAAGTAATTATAATACACGGGTCATATTAAAATTGATATAAATTTACAATAATTATTATACATGTGACAAATGATTACTAATACATATTATAAAGTTATTATTATACACGAGATAATTTATCACTATTAAATTTTCAAAATAATTATTATACACATGACAAATTGATAAACATATTCTAAAATTATATTAGACAATATTTATTTAGGAAAAAAATTATACAAATTGATATTATATAAAAAAATTCTGAAATTATATAAATCATTCACACCAACGTCGGTACCCGTGCGGATGCACATGTATCTTACCAGTAAAAGAGTAAAGTATTTGCTGAATTAAACTATGGTGTGCGGCCACTTCCCCTGGTGACTGCTTATCCTTTTAGTTGGTTTGTCCCTTCTAAACTTTCTAAGGAAGGAAACATTCCCAATGTCGCCACCCCTTTTTAAGAGTGATAAATTGACATCTAAAAGGGATTATTTAAAAAATAATAATAATATCCCTAAAAAAAAAAAATTTGTTCAATATTAATTTAAAATACAAGAAAAAGTGCTTGACAAATTAAATTGTTTTGCAGTGTTGTTTTTACAAACAAGTTAATAAGTACCGTCACCATCCTTAAAAAAAAAAAGTACCGTCACCAACTCACCACATGAAATATGATCTTTTAGCAGGAATTTTTGCGAGGACTCTCTTGAATTACATTTCACTTCATGAAAATTATGCTAATAATTTTGTGAAAATAATACCCCATATTTAATAACATTTAATAACAACAAAATCTGAATTTATGTTTAATAAATTATTTTTAATGAGACTTTTGTGTAAAATAAAAAACATAGAATCTTGAAACCTTTTCTTTCTCTTTAACATTTTGGCTACCTTATATACTTTTTTATAAAATATGCATAACGAGAAAGACAAAAAATAACTTTTTTTCTTACATAAGAAACATGCATCACTGTAACGTTTTTTTTTTTTTAGAAAATCACTGTAAGTTTATCTTGTCCACGATAAGTTTTACGCATATACTTTTTTAAAATGAATCCCAAGAAATATATAGAGAGAGAGAGAAAAAATTACTTTCTCATGGATTACACATCATATGATGTCATTTTTTAATACATTTAAGAAAAACTACTACTATTTGGGATGAGAATAGGTCAGGCCGACCTACAGGGCCTACGGCCTAGTCTACGATAGGTCAGGCTAGGTCAGACTTTTTTCTTAGATAGAGAAGGCCTAGGCTTTTTTTTAAAGCCTATTTAGCTTAAAAAGTCAGGCCACAAGCCTCTCAAAAAGCCTCATAAGCCTATTAGACCGGCTTATTTAAGTAATATGAATAATATTATTTATTATTATATTATATTTTGTACTTTGAATTAAAATATAAATTTGTAAACTTTTTCAATAATTTAAGCTTTATTAGGATACATTAATTTTTTGAATATATAAATGTATTATTATACACTAGAGTAAAAATATGATACAATATATAGTCGAATTCCCTAAAACCTCGTATTGATTATCAAAAGAGAGTTTAATCTAGTTGAACTATTAATTCATTAGTCCATTTAAACTTAGATCACATTGCTTATTTAAATATGTTCATAAGATATAGACTTTAAACAAGCTAGCAGGCCGTATCAGACTTTCATAAGGTCAGGCTCAGACCTAAAAAGTAGGCCTATAACAGGTTGCAGGACAGACTTAGGCTTTAAAAAAAGGGATTTACTTTTCCCACCCTGTGGGTCTTCTCGCGCGCCCAATTTTTTTCAAAAATGCCCTTGAGTTTTTGGATTTTATAATCCGGAATGGTGTTTTCTTTTGTTAAAGGGTGAAAAAATGAGTAACGGATTTTTCCGAATTTTGTAATCCGAAAACTTCAAAAAATAGGGGGCGTTACATGATGTTTCCGGATTACATAATCCGGAAACCCCCTAAACACTCATTTTCAAGGTAAAACAGTTCAGATTATATAATCTGAACTGTATCAACACAAATTCTAAACATGTTTGTAACATGGATAGTCATTTTAGGGACAATATTAATCTTCCTAACTCTCATCCTTTTGTTTTGGGTCATTGTTACCTGTTCTTAGTCAAAAATTGAGTTTTCGGGCTACTTGATCGGATTGCTCCGAAACTTTCGCAGAAAATCAGAAAAAATTCAAGGACCATGACTCCCATAAAAGGGACTTCTTACGGGATTCCGCCTATCAAAATCCAAAATTCCATCGTTTAAACCCATTTTTCATTTTTTTTTAATTTTTTATATTCTCAGAAAAATCCGAAAAAATTTGCATTAGTTTTATTTGATTTTTAGAATTTTTTGGTGCTATTTTTATGATTTTATTTGACAGGTTTTTAGCATTTTTTTACTTCCTTCAAAAAAAAAAGAGCATTTTTTACTATTTTTTTGTTGTTTTTAAAAGCAAAACTCAAAACTGCTGAGATGTGAGAGAGTCTGATGGCTGATTATACATAAGAATTGTCCGGATTATAAAATCCGAAATAGTAAACATGACTCCGGATTTTAAAATCTGGAATACACAAGGGCATTTTTGGAAATTTTACGGGGCACGGGAGACGGCCATAGGATGGAAAAAGTAATTCCCTTAAAAAAATATGGCAGACCAGGCTTAGGTCTTGTAAAGCCCAGCTCAGCCTAGCCTATTCCCATCCCTAACTACTATGTCTGTAACTTTAAAAAGGATATGGCATGACTTTTTTTATATCAAATCATGACTCATTTAACTATTGATCCGAAGAACAGTTGTGACCAAGTTGGTGTTTCTCTTCCCAAAAACATAAATCAAATGTTACTAAACAATATCTAGATTTTTTTTTCTTTCCTGCATTGATCCTGCTGGATCATTGCTCACTCCTTCATAAATCCGCAAAAGCTCTCGCTCAAACTATTCAAATGCAGTTTAAATTCATATAAGAGATAGAACATAGAAAACAATTCATTCGAGAATAGTAGTGACCAGAGGAAGTAATGAGTAACTTGCAACTAATTTATTCAAGAGTTGGTACAAATACAACATATAAATAAAAATACAGGCACTGAATCATATGAACGGAGAGGCACATCTTTGTAGCATCCACACAAACTGAAATAAATCAAAACAATGATATGATATATGATAAAATTGTGAGCCTTGCTACTCAAGCTTTAACCTTCTGATTTGGCTTGAAGACATTCTCAATGAGTGATTCCTTGATAGACAATAGTTCTGGAAATTCCTTCTTCAATTTCCCCGCATCAAGCTCATTGTTACTTCTTGGGGCAACTATCACCTTAGCTTGTTCCTCTAGAGTGAAGTTCTTCCAGGTGAAGCTTGAATCGATATAGTCTTTGTACATCTGTAAAATTTCATTGTGACTAACAACTCCAGGATTTGTGAAGTTCCAGATTCCAGTGAGGTTTCTCTTTGCCATCTCAATTGAGATGGGAAGAAGTTCATCTAAAATGGTCATTGAGTTTGGAATATCTACAACCTTCTCATATCGAGTGATCTTTGTAATGAAATTGCGAGGGTTTGATAAATCAGATGAAATAGGCATCCTCACTCTCAAGGTACATACATTATCGTAGTTCCTCAGCAGATCCTCTACCTGTGTTCACAAAAAGGGAAAACAAGGTAAACACATATCTTAAGTCTATCCTAAAATCCCACCTTGCTTTCTTTTGGTTAATGTGAATTTCTACGCGTGAAATTACAAAGACTGATGCTATAAAGCAACTAAGATCCGCTCAAGAGACTAATGTTTTTCAGGAAAAAAAATTACGAACAAGCTTCCCCGTAGTCATTCGTTTGTAACATTGGTGATCATTCAATCAAGATCAGACAATCTAGATTCAAACTCAATATTTTAAATTATAAAACAAAATTGAAATCTGCATTTTTTTCTAGACCGTTGATCTTGATCCGGCAACCAAGGATACTCCGACTACTGCATATAAAAGTAACATTAACATATAAAACAAATCAAAACACAGAAATGTGATTGGTTATAGTTCTTATATACGCATCTGAAATCTGAAATGTACACATCAAGCATAAAATTAATTTAAAATATAATATAAAACAGATCTAAGGTAAACAAAAAGAAAATGAAAACTAACATTTACTAAGCCTTAGTCTTAAACATGTTTAAACAGAATAAACAGAATAATGTGAATAATGTGAAATGAATGACAATAATAATAATGTAACATACCATAGCCTTAGTCTTGGAGTAAAAAGAACCAATGAAATTAGGAGTATCTTCTTCCTTAAAACCAATCCCGGATCCAAGAACATGAAGATCATCATACTCAAAAATACATCCAGTAGCAAAATTAATAACAATAAGTCCACGTTCACGGCACACGTCAGCAAGAGTGAGAGTACCAACAACGTTAGCACGAATAGTTTCAACTTTATGAGTCTCACACCAGTCCACGTTGGGTCGACCCGTAACACCAGCAGCATTAAACACGTGTGTTGGTTTAATCACAGCTATGTCAGATTCCAATGAAGATCGATTCTCGAGACGACCCGACCCGTATTCGTATTGGATCCCTTGGGCGGTACAGAGTTTGCCTAAGAGTCCTCCTATCCAGCCGGTGCGGCCGTATATGAGAAACTTGAGGGGGGTGTCGGAGGAGGAGGAGGAGGATGTAGCTGGGAAACCCATGATATTTGGAGAGAGAAAGAGAGAGACACGGAGATAGTATTGCTGGCTAGATCTGTGCCTCTGCTCTCTCGATACGTTTCGTAGCGTGATGAACCTTTCTTTATAATGTAAATAAACGGAGAATCAATGGAGCACGATGTAGCACTAATAATATTCCGTTTTTTTTTGTTTTTTTTTTATAATTAATGTGATAAATGCAGAGAATAATCTTTTAAATCGGATTAATTCTGCATATAAATGTAGAGATTAATATTTTAATTTAAACCGATTAAAGCTAAATTCAAATGAGAATGTCTTGTGAGCGTCTAAAGAAATCACTTACCATTTTATCTAGTTGTTGGTGAGTTGTATGATAGTAGTTGTTTAACTTCCTTTATGTCATTAAATTCATTCAATATATAATAACTAAAGCGAGATACTAATAACAAATTGTTCCCCTCGAAAGAAAATAACTAATTGTCGGTGAGTTGTATGATAATTTTTTTACTTCCTTTATGCCATTAAAATAATTAAATGTTAAATATATATAATTTTCTTTTTTTGTCTCAGATGAAGTGACACAACTGTGAGGTCCCGAGTTCAAACTCATGCCCATCCGATCTTGCAATTTCGGCATTTGCCAATTGAGCAAAGACTTTTAGACAAATATTAAATATATAATTAAAGTGAGAATAATAATAAAAACGAAATTATAAATGTATACTGTAGCCAAAATTGCTGCAGACACGCAAGCATGCATGATGGTGATATTATATATGTCATTTTTCTTTGTTAAATATGTTTTTGGTCCCTATAAATATACTAATATTTTCGTTTTAGTCCCAATAAAATTTTCAATCACTACTTTTGATCCCTATTTTTAAGTTAATTTTAATTTTTTTTTTAATGAAATTGTGCAGATATGTGTAGAATATTGTAAAACTCTTCCCAAAAAAAATTAATTTTTTTTAGCAAAACATAAATTTAATATGAATTTTTAACCATAAAAAATATAAAAATTCATATTATATTTATGTTTTGTTGAAAAATTCTAAATATTTTTGGGAGAGATTCTTATAATATTATGATTTTTTTCTGCAAAATTTTATTCAAAAATATGAATTCTGCATATGAGTTTGCTTTAAAGGAGGGACCAAAAGTGAAGATAGAAAAATTTTGAAGGACTAAAAGTTGAAAGAAAATTTTAGAGGGACTAAAACAAAAAGTGATATATTTATGGGGACAAAAAACATATTTAGCCATTTTTTCTTTTATGTCATTTTAGTAATCAGTTTAGTTCGATTTGATTTTTTATTTTTTTTTTTACTTTCGATTTGGTTTATTTGAAAATATAATTAGAAAAATTGTCTTAATTTATAAACCATATATAACTGGACCAAAAACCTTCATCGATGTAATCGTGTCTATAGTATCAGGTTGTTTTAGAGCCATGATATTTCTAAATGGTAAATACTTTAAATTGAATTTGGAGCTTGGTTTTTATTATTTTGATTTTTAAAATCTACAGTTCTCATATACATAGATGGTATGAAAAATCTTCTAGATATCGAAATTGTAGATGTCCAAATGAAGTCAAACCAAAGAAAAATTAAAGTTAACATTCATATCTACAACTTTCATGAAGACACTTAAACACAATTTAAAACATAAAGGGGTGGAAAAGACACATTTGCAGGCGCTAAGCACCAGCTCCCTGAAATTGGGTGTTGGGCGCCCTAGTAGAGGCGCAACGCCGGTGTCAAGTCTATTACACTATAAATACATTTTTTAACATGTTGGAGACATCTTTTAATCAATTTTGAGTTTAGAAACTTGTGCCCTAGAAGAGAAAATACGGAGGAGGCAATTTCCAACACCATTGAAGGTGATTTCTCAAGAATGATTCATTAATTGTCTTGTAGTTCTTGTTTAATCTATTTCTCTTGTTTATTTGTTATGGTAGCTAAACCATCCGTTGTTGGAGATGAGTAGACCTAGATCAATACTTTTATTATGTGATTTGATATTTGATTATTGATGAAACTTACTGAAGTATTTTTCTTATCTTCATGCTTAATGCTTTTATTCGCTTGATCATTGATTAATTGATTTACGATTCATGTTGTGAAACGGTAATTGAATTTATTAATGCTTTGAGATAAGTTGCCTTTGTAGTCTAAGGATAAATGCAAAACCTTGAAACCATTGAGAATTCTTGTTCATTCATGATTAATTCTAATCTTAAATTCACTAAGAGATTAGGGGTTACTTTAGAATTAATGACGCAAGGGTAATTTAGAGAATTTGGTAGCAATTCAATAGTCACAGTTAAATCATCAACTCAAGTTTGAAATTTAGTGAAACTCATCCCTAACAATTTTATTATTAAAAAGTTCAAACCAATTTTATTTTTATTTTATTTTCATTATTGCTATCAAACAAGTTCAGTACCTTTTTATTCAATTAAGTCACAAATATTGTTCAGCCGTATAACGAGATATTCGAGTTCCACACTCAGTCTTACCATTTTAATTTTACTATTTGCACGATTTCGTACACTTGCGAAAATTGCCGTCAAGTTTTTGGCGTGGGGATTGCCCAATCACTGTTGAATTTTATTTTTTCTTAATCGAAATTTTTGCTCTGCAATAGAATTTTTGTTTTTATTTTATTTTTGTTGATTTTATAATGTCGTGTGTCAGTGATGTTTTTCTTCTTTGTTGAGATAATTCACCAAATATAATGTGAGATTTTAATGATTATCTTATAGAACTTTTGGAAGAAACTGAAACTTGTATTCTATTTGCATAATGTCGTATATTTGAAGGGCAAATCATGAGAGACACATTTGAAAAACGCCCCTTCGATTTCTACCTCATAGGTTTGATTTTTTTTAAAGAAGGATATATGAGTGACACTTTTGATTATTATGTCTCACCATCAGAAGGTGAAGAACTATTGGCCTTGGAAGCAGAATAAGATGAGTTTTTCATGAAAATATCAATTGGAAGCAAATGCTACCTACTCAAATTCTTCACAAAGATTCATATGACAAGTACTTTCACATCAAGAATGTTTTGATTGAATTCATGAATAATAATCAAGTTTCAATTGAAAGATTTGAGAGTCAGTGCGAGAAGTTATTTGAGCATATGGTTGATTTTGAGAAGTTGGAGATCAGAAATAAATTCACTGTTGTGGAAAAGAAAGATGAGGGAAAATTAATAAGTATTGAGGATGAAGCCTTATTTATCTGCATACGAGGTCTTTTTGCTTATAAAATTTAAAGAAAAAATATTTTTTTGTTCTTAGGTCTAAAATGAAAGTTTTAGTTGTCTTACCTTTGAGCCGACCCTGGATATATTGGGCCTAAAATATACTATTTCTCTTATATTGTGAGAGACTGGCATGGACTTCCATTATTTTGTTACGAACCTAGAAATATCTCATGATATGTAACTCTAATAAATTTTTTGTTTGTTTGTAGATGTAGGCAGGGTCGGCCATATGCCAGGGGTGCGACGGCCTAGGGCCCTTGCCGGTAGGGGCCTAAAAAAAATTATGGTTGGAGGTGTATATAGAAATATTTCATTTATGGGGGGTCTATATAGCAAAGTCACATAAAGACCCAAACATTGACATGGTGATGGGTTGGGCTAAAGTTTGTTAATGTTTTTTGGCGCAATTTTCTATATGTATCCCCGTATAGCACAAATATTTCTATATACACCCTCCCTCCCTATAAAATTTGGTTGTTCTTAATAATGTGCAAAAAAAATTACTATTGAAGAAATTAGTGATATTTTTTGCGCCCTTTGTTCTTAAGAATGTGCTTCACTAATATTAAAAATATTAGTCTTCACTAATATTAAAAATATTAGTGATATTTATTATCCAATAAATTGAGATAATTTTCATAACAAAACAAATTATATTTTAGTTGAAAATTAATCTACTAGAGAAATTAATCTTAATCTTGTCTTTCAAAGGTTTCAAAAAAATAGATTACATCAATATAGTAATGGCAACTTTCATGAATTGATTGAAATGATTGCATAGTTGAATTTGATAATGCAAGAATATCATACGAGACACATTCATGTACCATCATAATGAACTTGTTAGAGGTAGTTATAGCATATAAAAAGAGGAATGATGTACTTTTAGTATACAAAAGGGTTCTTGTGTCTATGATTCTTCTAACAAGTCTAACACTAATTTCGTATCATGTATTATTGCTGTTATGAGTTTAACATTGGAGAATTTTGCATCCAAAAATTTAAAATTTAGTTAATTACATGTTGATATACTTTTACTTTTTTGGTGTTATTATTCTTAGGTGTTAAAATTTCAGTCTACTTTGCATGTGCTATTGTTCTATACTTCTACAATATTTTGTTTTGGTGCCTATGGAGTATTTGATTTATTTTCAGATGTTGCCTAAAAAAAATTATTTGGTAGTGGAAAGCGGAAAAAAAAAAATGAAAAGTTAATAAAATCACAACAATAAACTAACCAATTTTATGAATGTAAGGGTCATTTTCTCATATTATGCCTAAGGTTCCTAAAACTTCAGGAATAGCCCTGGACGTAGGATACTTGATCTTATTTTATGTGGACGAATAAACTGATCGAGCCAGAAGCTGCAAGCCAACAAGACCTTAGTAATCATAAGCCAAAGTGAAGAAAGTCGAGCTGCAAGAGCGTATGTGGACAAATAAATTTATGTAGACTCTTTGATTTTTGGTACGAAAATTTATGTAGACTCAATTTCAAGTTTTGTTACAATGCTACGATGTCTCATACTGTAGTCAAATCAGACCATTTTAATAGGTTTGAGGTTGACTAATGTGTTAATGTTATGTATGTAGTACACTAACAGTCGAAGTAATCATCTAAAAGACGGTTCAATGATATATTTTGATTTGAGGATTATTGTGTTCTAATTTGTTGTATTTGACCAAAAAGAAGCTAAGTCATTTTTTTTTAGTATTATTTAAACATTTGTTTTTGTGACAATTTTAAGGACAAGTGTAAATTTACAAAGAACAGTAGGTGTTAAAACAAAAATCAAAACAATAGAAACAGAGAAAGTAAAAACATAATGTTTTTTTTGTGAAGGCTGGGGTTCGAACCCCGGACCTTGCATATATTATGGATTGTCCATATCAACTGAGTTAAGCTCACGAAGACAGTAAAAACATAATGTAAATATAAGAAAGAAAACTATCACAAAAGTTAGCAAAAAATGATTATACATATATTATTTCTCTTTTTTATCTTTGTTTTATATAAGATCTCAAAAGGGTCTTATCAATAAACTGTAACTTACATACTTTTTTTTTTGAACAAGGTAAAATGAGATATATTAACAACAAAGAATTCTACTATCTAGCACAAGGAGTGCAAAAAGAAGAAGAACAAAGTTACAAAAACCAATTCAGATACATCAAAAAGGTGGAGGCAATATTTTTTTATAATTTGATATGGAGGCAGTATTTTTTTTATACAAAATAACCTATAATATCTTTTTTTTTTATACAAAATTAATTACAATTATTAATTTATTTGAAATCATCAAAATAACTTATAATTTGATATGGAAGCAGTATTTTTTTTACTTTTATAATGCTTTATTTAGGGAATCCTTCAAAGCTTTCTATATCGCTTATCATATAATTTTTTATTTATTTATTAATTTTATTAGGTCTGTAGCAACTTAACCTATAATAATATAATTTCCCGCTGCATTAGGTTAAGAGCAATTCAACCTAACAAATTTCATCTAAAATGCAGCGCACCAATTTAATATTTTTCTGGAAGTTTGTTGCAGCTTTTCCAATTGGACCATGATTCTTTGCAGTCGGGCAGATAATACAGTCACGCAGTTAGAGTATTGTTGGCCTTACGATTGAAATCGGACTGTGAATATTTAAAGATCAGGAGTGGAATAAAATTTGTTCCAACAGATCAGACGGCTGATATCATTCTTCAGTCACTATTTGACCGTAGAGAATCATTTTCCTTTCCAATTCGTGTGCATTAAATAAGGGATGATTTAATCAGAATTTGTTAGGCTTTCCATTATATTAGGCTTCCCAATATTTTTGCGATTGCAAACTTCAAATTCCCTTCTGATATTAACCACGACCCAGACTCCAACTCCCCACAAATTTAGCTGTTTCCAAATTACTTTCACGTATCAATTCTTCCAAAACACTTTCACGTACCAATTCTACTTCTCACTATAAATGCGTACCATACAGAATTGAATAAAACACATCCTTATTTATCCCTTCAATCATTCATTCAAAGAATTTCTCCCTTCAATCATTCATTCAGAGAATATCAGGTGGTAATATTGAAATGTTGTTGTCGTATCACTGCTTAACTGGTATGTCTGATGCTATGGTCTGATTTTTGCGTATGTTTTCATGCTTAAAGATGTTTTGTAACACTTTTTATTTTTACTGTATTGATGCAACAGGTCCTTTGGTTAGTAATCCAGATTCATATAATGGAGTGTTTGGTGCTCCATCTTTTTGCTTTATTTTCAGTTGTTGAATCAAACATTTGATTCTTCAGTTTTTGCTTTTCAATGTAATGAAGTATCAGTATAGCTAAATTCTCTTCATAATTTTAATCTAAGCATCCAGATTTTATTCTCTTCCCAATTTGGACTTTCTTTTTTTACCGCATCTGTATCTTATTTTCTTAATCTTGATTTTACAATTTTTCCGATTCTCCATTATTGCAGTTTTACTATGATGTCGATGTTATGATCTTTTTCTGTGTTCATTTTCTTTCAATTGAACGTAAGTATGCATTCGTTTTTCTTCATTCCTTCTATTAGCTTTGTTTAGTCTTCCCCTAAGTGAAACAAATAAACAATTTATTGAGGGATTTAAGTGTCTTCTTTTATTTTGTTTCAGCATTTATGTGTGCACAACTCAAATAGTACCTCTCTTGAAGTAAAAATCATGTGCAGTTGCAGGTCCTCACAATGCAACAATTGCTAATGTTATTGGTGGGTGAATAAGAGTTTAGTCTCTTCATTTGGTAAGGAGATTTTATCAATATAACTTTCATTTGCAATATTTAAGATTATAACTCAGAAAATATACATTGATTTGATTTTCACGCACTCTGTGAAAACTTCTAGCATGTGGTGAAAAGTGATCATGCTATATTTTATAGAAATTATATAGACTTAACTACAAGTGTTTTGTTTCTGTCTTTTAGTTGGTTAACAATGTTTTTGTCCCGCATTTTGTTCTCTTAGATGTTACACTTTTTAGTTGTTAACATTTGATGCCTTCTTTATCTTAATTTATACCTGTAAGTTCTTATCAATCAATTGATGGAAATGTGACAACATAATATATTTAGTGTATAAAACGTAGGACATGCTTCGACAGACGGTATGAATATGAACCAGGCATTTAGCTGCATGTGTGAATCTTAACTATAACATAATCTTTCATTGTTTTATATTCAGATAATATTTTTGTGATTTATTTCTCTTGATAATCCTCTTTAGGTAAACATTTTTTCATCTCTTTAGATAATCCTTTCATTGTTGTTTTGTCGTCATAATAACATTTTTTTAATCTATTTATTTTTTATTAGAGGCTTTATGAATGGCAATACCAGTTCTATAGGTAACACTTATCCGTAGAGCTGGTCTTCATGGACACACATGAGTTCTCATCATAGCCATACAAATAGAATGATCCCTTTGAAAAATTCTTGATATTGTGGAGGATATAATGCCAATTTTTTGTTGATTAGTTTAAAGAACTGTAAGCTAAATAAAACAATTTAAATATTGTTGTTAATTCTTCTTCTTTGCTCACTGTGTTTAGCATTTCATTGCAGGAAAACAATTTACATAGAATTCCTTAAGGTGCCTAAAGCAAATATAAAGGTCTTCTATTTTGTTTGTGGATTGAGATAATGCAAAAGTTTCAGTTGTTTCTAAGCGTTACTGAAAGTTAAGGATATTTGATTTTTTTTCCTCAACCTATAGAAAACTGGTGTTTTTGTCTTATGAGGAAAGTCCTGTGCATGGGCCTACTATTCAACTTACGGTGCTTTTGACCCAAACAATACAACAAGAGGAATTGTGATTTTGAAGGCCAAAAATGTTTTTTTGGGTCCTTTGAGAATAATTGATTTTTGTTATGAAGGTTTATTATTGTTATTTAGGCATGAGTGGTTTTCATGTAACATAGGTTTTTGGAATCAAGTAGTGACCAATTTGTATAATGTCGATTCTATTTGCACTTGCAAATTTTTTAATTAAGTTTAGATGATTACAATGAAGAGAACCAATTTTAATTTTGATATATGAAGGATTGGAAATAGAATTTTAGATCCCCGGGTTGTTTAATTTTTATTTTTTAATATTCATTTGTTTCAACTAAACGATTTCATGTCATCTCCTACTTCTTTATTTTTTGAACTTAAAGCATAAGTAAAATGCATAATACTCTTCATCTTTTATTTATTTTAGGATTTTTTTTTACCATTACTTATTCTTATATATTATAGTCAAAATGACATGTGCGACGCACGGGTCGAAAGTCTAGTTTAGCTTTTAAATTTTTTAGTTAGGTTTATGAATTTAATTTGCATGCCATGATATTGCGAGAATTGTTTACACTATCAATTAATTATAATTGTTGAATCATTAAAATTATTTGATTTTAATCTTGTGTACCTAAAAATTCATACCAAGGGAAAGTTATGATTATTTATTGAGATTTTTTATTTATTTCAAGTTGATACCTTATTTTGTAAAAAATCATACTAGCATGATATGTTCTCAAACTTGCCCCTCCAACCATCAACGCCTAATTTGCCGCTATCTTTACGAGATTTGAACTCAATCCTTATCAATCGAGCCAACCTATATTAGCTCATAATGCTTAATACACCAAGTCTCATTTTATACCTTTATTAGAACAAATTCTCATAAAACAATCTCTAAAAAAATGTTTTTATAAAAGAAAATTAAATAAAATGAAAAAATAGTTTGATAATTTTTTTGGTCCCATGCCAAACATAATCATCTTTTTGTCTTCTTCGAACGATGGGCCAAGAACAAGTTGATTTATTCTAATTTTATTATCGCACTGTATCTCACTCCTCTATCTTCTTTTTTTCTTTTTTTTTTGTCACCAAACTTAATTATTTTTTCTTACACTTTTATTTTCTTTCAACGGTCTTTTTCTATAAAAAAATACAGTATGTAAAATTATTTCCCTTGCACTCCATGCTGGCACTTGGCATAATCTTGTTGGCCACTTACTGTCGGTGATTTGCTTATACAACAAAAACTTTAACGTGGTTCAAATTTCAATTTTCGTACGGACGAATTCCTTTTTCTTCACCATTGCATCTATGTTCGAAAATTACAGGCAACGAACAAGGTTGTTTGTTCTTAAACGATGCAACTTGGGCTGTGTGTTCCTACACCCACGAATTGTCCAGATACACGGTCATTACCTGGGATAAACATGCATCTTCTTTTTCAAGAGTGTAAGCAAAAGTAGCTAAAATAGTTTAATAATGTGGATTCTCGTGCGCACCACAAGGGCATTTATATTACTATAACTTTCTTAATTTGGGAGTTGCCTTCATTTGTTTCGAGGGTTTGACAAGAAAAGAAAAGAAAAAAAAGGATTCGGTTCTTTTCTAGTTACCTATTACCTATCCTAATCTTCAAATATATTTTTTAGAGGTAATCTTCAACTTTCTGTTTAGTACTTAAAGTGAGCGTGTTATTTACATTATAAATCTATTTAAATTAAATGTTAAATTACACATGAAATCTTTTTATAATAAGTTGGTTTTTAAGTTTTTTTTGTACCACCTACATCTTTAAGTTATTTAATTGTAACAAGTTTGTTTTTCGTATCAATCGATTTGGGGTTGACCTAGTGGTTAACTTGAGATCTTGAAGTTTGTTCCTCTCAAGGTCTCAAGTTTGATTTATTCTGGTGTCAATTTCGGTGGGCAAATCCATACAAAGCTAAAACTATGACTTTAAATGGCCTCTCCGCAAGTGGGCGGTGGAATTGGTCCCTTCGAATTAGTCAGTTATTAGATCAGATACCGAGTTTTAAAAAAAATGATTTTTCGTACCACTTAAGTATTGTGATATTTAATCGTAACTTTTAGGTCTCGAATAACTTACATTTTTTTAGATCTGAAATATCCCATATTTTTACGATTAAATAACTTAAAGGACCTAATTTTTTTTTGAAACAACAAATTTTATTAAACAACCAGATCCCTGTTCAAGACGAACAAAAATCGGCAAAACTGAGAATACAAACAAAAGACGTCGTATATAGGCGGAACACCTGAAAATAAACACCCTAAAAACACCCCGAAGACAACACCCACCAAAATACACGTCATCCGTAAAACAAACTCCTTCACGAAAACGACCTCTGTAAAAACAAAATCCAACACCACCCATTATAGGACCTAATTGATACGGAAAAAACTTAAAGGACCAATTTATTACAATTAAATATTTTAAAAACGTAAGAGTTTAAATATTATCTATCTTTTAAATAATTATTCATGTGGTGTGTCTAAATAAATTTTATTTAGGGCCGTGCCTATGCAAGAGTTGTCCAATAGGATGAATTCTTTTATAGTTACAAACATAAATGAATAGTGTTTGGACACACACATTAATTTTTTTCTTCTTCTAATAATGAAAAAGAAATTGATGATAAAATGATTTAGTATTTCAAGGAATATCATTTTTATGTGTGTGTGACCACTGACTAAACACGATTCATTTGTGACTAAGAAAGTCTCATTAAAGAATGTCTCGTTAAATAGTTGTAGCACTTGTTAAATAATTAAATACAGTAAAATTATTTTAGAATTTATGTAAAATACATTTTTTGATATAAATTTTATTTTATTTTTCCATTAGCCAATACCTAGTGATGCTAATCAGAATCATTCTATTTCACACACTCATTAGAATATCTTTCATTTAATTATTTCAAAAAGATATATTATTTAATTCTTTTCTTTTTCATATTTTTTTCTTTTATGTATGTGCGTCTAAATGACTTATATTTATGTTTGTGACCAAGCAAATGTTTTTTCTATTTTTTAATTGTTTTGCAAATCAGTAGTCTTTATTTTATTCTATACTCCTATAAATTGATATATTGGCTAAGATAATACCTAGACATCTAGGTAGGTTACATAGGGGGGGTGGGGCATTCACTGCAATCAATCAACTGGTCATTCATCCCCTCTGCTCTTTCTTATTTTTCTCTTTTCATCATAGCAATACTTCTGCTAGGGCTTCTCTGATCGAACCTGTATTGGCTTCTTTGAGGGTTGAGATAACAAAAAATTCCATTCTTTTCTTCCACTAAATATTTGTCAGGTACAATTACTTACTTTCAGCACCACTTTCTATTTTTGGATAAAAACACAGTTTTGGCCACTTGTGTGTTGTGTGTCTTCCAACCTTTGGTTAACTAGATCTCATTCCATTTTGTGTCTGTTTCAGTTCAGATCTTCCCCTCAGGCTCAAAGAGAGTTAATAATGGTGAGAGGAAAAACTCAAATGAAACGCATCGAAAATGAGTCAAACAGACAAGTAACTTTCTCCAAGAGAAGAAATGGACTGCTTAAAAAGGCCTTTGAACTTTCAGTGCTTTGTGATGCTGAGGTAGCACTCATCGTCTTCTCTACCACAGGGAAACTCTATGAGTTTTCCAGTTCAAGGTATGTTTAATTTATGCACAAACTATATTTTTTTTTTTGTTTATTAATTTGAACAGTATTCTGTACTTTGATTACTTGGAATTTATGTACTATTATTTCTATATTAGTATTAATTTTGAGAACCCTTTTATGGAAAAGATCGTTGATATATATACACAAACAAATCAATCATATCAAAGCGATGCTATAAAGGTAGGTTCGTACGGCTCATGATTTCAGCTACAAAGAACTGAAAAATAAAAAATAAAACTGATTTGGTTAAATACTGCATCACCTAACTAAAACTCTAGCGTTACAAAAGAGTGAATAATTAACAGAAGGTTTTAATGGATTAAAGCATCAAGGTGAGTGATTTAGTAGTAGATTTGACAAAATATCTTGCTAAGTAAGTGGATTTGAGGTATATATATGTATGTTCAACCACACGTGTCAAATTTTCTTTCAAATGAGTTATTTGACACCTTTTCCTATTTTTAATTTGTGAATTCAAGAAGTGGAACCGAAGTTTAGAATATGATGATACAAGACAATTAGGCAAATATAGATTTACAAATTCGTCATGAATCAAACTTTTATAGGAGTAATTTAATTTTAAACATCTTGTTGCCACACACACACTTAACATAAAAAAGGTAAATTTCCCCTCGGCTTCAAATTTGTCATGGAACTAGTTAATTAGCCTCTAGAAAGTACAGTTATAATTCTGCTTGAAAAGGTTTTGGAAATATAATAAAATGCAGTTTTCTGGATTGTAGGAGAAATTTGATTGCATGTTTAATCACCATAACATAAAATGAAGTAATTTTTTATATCAAAATCACACAATAATTTTGACAAATCACCTCAAATCTAAACCCTTGTTATAACTGACAATCACTTTCCAAAATATTATAATTGATAACCAATTGGGAATCTTTAGGTTAACATCAAAATAAGAGCCATTTCTTGTTTTACCAGATATTACTAGTACTATTTTAATTATAATAATATGTTTATCTTTTTTAATTACATGTTAAAAGCATTGTTTCTCTTTCCTCGGCACGAGCATAACCTGTTGGAAAAAGCTAACCTTGTTGGTTTAAATAGAGTTTTTGGGTTTGCGATGTCTTGTTTATTGCTTTCCTCGCTTAAAATATATATCAAAATCTTGGGGTTATGCATTGAAAATATACTGTGTAGTGAATGTAGTAGTTTACATATAAGAATGGGTTCGGTTCAAGAAGAAAACTACAATAAACCGATACCACAATTAGAAAACTGACCCAAACTGCTATAATGGTTTGTACAAACCAAACATAATTGAACCATAAGTTATATATAATTTTGAAGTCTGAACCGAACCAAAACTACCTTTACATAAGAAGCAAAATGTATTTTTTTAAATGTACTGGTTTTTTTAAACGAATTGTATCAAACTTCTATTAGAACTATTTAAAACCCTACCAAATCGAATATTAGAACTAATTAAAATAAAAAAAAAACACGGAATCGTATGCATCAATAGTTTGGAATTGAACCTAACTGATTCAGTCCAATTCACAAACTATTAGTCCAACTTCAATTTTTTCGATAGAATGGTATGTAGCAGTTTAGTTCGGGTTTTGTTTTTTTTAAGCAACCCTAGTTACAAAAACAAATAGCATTGTCTTGTGCAATCCATGCCTCACATGCATATATTTGAAGTCTAAATTATTGTAGCACAATTACCTTTCACTATATTAATGTAAATTCAATTAGCTATAGATTTTGATATTGTCTTTCCTAGAAAAACCTTTCTTTTGTTTGTATCGACTTATTTATGTGCACTTATTTACGTTCACAATTGTTTGTCAAACTCTTCGACCAAGTTTATGAAATCAACTTATAATATTCATAAGTCCTTTTCAGTAGTAGAGGTGGTTGGATTGAGTTAGGCTTTACAAGATCCAATTATGATATAATCAAAAAATTCAAGGCTTAGACGTGATATATATATATATATATAGTATGTCATAGACTTATTTTTAGCTCGGATGGTTATAGTGTTTCCATTCATTTGTTGCATACTTCAAAATGAACATGATTTCTTCTTTTCGTTATATATGAAATTAGTGTTCTTGTCGAGTAATAAGAAACTTTAACTTGATATACTCGTTATTGTCCATGGAGATGTTTCAGTATAAGCAAGACAGTGGAACGCTATCAAGGGAAAGTCAAGGAACTGGTGGCTCTCAGCACCAAAGGAATCCAAGAAAATAGACAGGTTAGCTCTTCATCATCGTCATCATGTATATAAAAATGGATTCCTAAATAAGTTTTGTTGTCAAAAATATCTAAAATTTGATTAATTGAAGCTCGTATATATATGGAACTATATAGCTTATATTTACACTTATGGACATGGCTTTATCCTATTGAGGACCCAGTTTCTTGTGCATGTACGCGTAACTAACTAGTAACTATAACCTACTCCAAAAAAAAAACAACTATGAAGTTTGTTTTTAGTCTCTCTTTAAAAAGTGAGTATTTGTCCCTCAATTTTTGAAATATATTATTTTTAATCCTAAACTTTTTAAAATGTGTCGTTTGTAGTTCTCTTGAAAAATATTGAAGGGGATTAAAACTGAATTTTATGAATAAAAAGGACATTTTCAAATTTGAAGAACAAATCACGCCACTTTTCAAATGGAAGATTAAAAACCAATTGAACTTTATGAAATTTTGAGGGATACAAATATACTCAGCCCCAAAGTTTTAATGACACGTTAAATAAATTATGAACTTGTCTATGTGAATTTAACTCAATTAATAGAGACATTGTATCATATATGCATGAGTTGTGGTTCGAATCGCAGACACATTAATTAGTATAAATTTTTAGACACTTGACAATAAAAAATTACAAAAATACTTGTAATTAGGGGTGTTCAAAACCAAACAAATCCAATAGAAAAACCGCAAACCGAACCAACCCAAATCAAAACCGCATTTGGTTCGGATGTAATCGGATCATTTACTTGCTCAACCACATGGTTTGGTTTGCGGTTTTCATTTTACCAACCGAACCGAATCAAACCAAACCGCAACATAAGAAATTTTTTAATTAAACATATCTCATCTAGATAAATACTTATACAAACTCAATGGAAACTTTTATAAAATGACATTTTTTTTTGTTAGATTCCTTATTTGCTTTTTATTTAAAAAACGTATTTATGTGCTACTTGAAATTTTAAAGAATGATAAAATCTTGGTTTTTTCATTTCTTACAAAATAGGATTACGTTTTGTCTATGTTTTTTTTTTGGTAGATAGACGAAATGGCAAAGCCATTATAAATTCACACACACAAGTGGAGGTACCGGGGTTCTAACCCTGGTCATGGCATCCGGCCTAACAATTTCGACATTTTGCCAGTTGAGCTAGGACTTCTGAATTTGTCTATGTTTTTAACTTGGTCTATGTTGTTGAAAACATTGTAAAATGTAAATGAAATTGTAATATTTGTTGAAATTTAAAACATTGCTGAAAATATGTTGTGTTTCAGCTTTTTAACTTGATTTTAATGTTGAATTTTTTTTTTGTATCGTCACGAAAAAACCACACCAACTTATCCAACCCAAACCACATTGGTTTGGTTCGGTTTGGTTCGAATTTTATTTTTAAAGTCAACCAAACCAAACTGCATGCTTTTTTATCTTGCGGTTCGGATGACTTTTATCCTCAAAATTGAACCAAACCGCACCACAAATACCCCTACTTGTAATTATCTTCTACTCAATTTTGTATATTGAAATCGATGTTCTTGAATATATATGTAGTATTGTTTACTTACGCTATCTCAAGTAATATACAAGAAATTTAATTAGTATACTTCAATATGTATAATTATTTTACATATATGATGTGTTACGTTGTAACAATACATCATTGGATACATATATAAAATAATATACACCGACATATCGTGTTAATTAAACTCATAAACAAGTGGCTCATTGGCACACTAACACGAAATTCTATTCTCATGGCAATACAAGAGTCTTTATTGATAAAAACAAGAACAATACAAGAGTCTTCGTGGCTTGGTCAACAAGTCTTGGTTCTTTGGAAGATTCTAGAACTTCTTGCAATATTGATGCATATACCTCTCATTTTACATATTTATTCGATAATAAAGTAAAATACAAATAAAACTTGGTTAAAAATATAACTTTATTAAAATAAAATACTGATAGAAATCATTAGAAAATATGGTGTTATCAATTTCACATAAGATCGTACGACCCAACGCTCGATCTTGACTACGTTGTGATACAAAATATAAAAGGAAAATGCTAAAGATCTCGGAAAAAAATTCACGACCAACTCACGAACACGCAACCTTTTTCTCTATTTTTTTTTTGCTTTAAAAAAACGTGACTCCATTCTCTCTCCTCTTAAAATACCATTCTCGTATAAAAAAAAAACTAGTTTTCTCTCTGCTCTTTTCTGTCATCTCTACTCTTAGTTTGAAAAATGGTGGCAGATAAGCAGAATTTTTTCATTAGATTATATTTTTGGTACTTTCCTTTACATTGAGAGGCAGTAATCTATTTGTACTTCTCGTTAATAATCTGAGATATTATTATCTAATTTTTCACTCTTTTGTAAGAAAATTGGTAATGGTTGTTTAAGATGTTCATGTCTTCGGTTGATGTGAGTATGTTTATATGATATGAATAGAAAAGAAGTTAGGGTGAGACTTGAGAGAGTTTGCTTCTGGTTTTTGTTTGGGTGGACACTGAACAGTGTTGGTACTTGCTACATGTGTGTTGGGAGAAAAAAAATTAAGTGGAGAGTAACTAGACACATGGAAAGCCGGTTCGTGAAGTGCTCGTGATATTGGCATTCACTGTAAATAGCAATGCTCAATATAAAAACTATGTCAACATCTCAATAATTTGATGCCTTCCAATTAGGTGCTATGGTAAAATGAGAAAATAATTGAGTGTTTAGAATGAGAAAATAATTCTAGTCTTCAAAATGTAAAACTCACTCTGGAGGGTTATGATACACATTTATACTCAAAAAAAGAATGATATATTATGTTTTTAGTGTTACAAAGTTATGAGTTTTTCTCTCACACTATAAACTTTCTGAATCCGTCTTAGCCTTTAGCTTGTTTGTCCTAGTTGGAAGATTCATTATATAGTACCAGTAGTAGGCTAAGATCAAACAAGCTAAAGCAGATAACTCAGTTGTATTGTGTACTCTCTTTTCTATGACTTTTGCACATGTTGTGCGTAATTTTATTAATAAAATCATTTTGTTTATGAATAAAGTCATTCTCATGCAATTTTTAGATCTCCATCGTGAAATGACTCTAAAAAATTCCGCATGACTATAACAAGAGCTAAATTAATTTTGACACGTTGAAAGGACAAGTATAACACTACTATCCTTGGCGGGAGAATTGTCTGTCTTGAACAATATTCTTATTTTCGACCTATCATTTCTTAAGATGCATGTCAAGGTTTTGAAGCTTATCATTCAAACCCAGAGACGATTCATATTGGGCGGATCAAATGGAAGAACAAAAATACCTCGGATTTGTTGGTCAAATGTGTTTAAGGCAAAACACAAGGGCGGTCTTGGGATAATTTTTTTTTTTTTTACATTTGTTTAATCTTGGTCTTTTAGGGAAATGATGATTGGGAATGCTTTTGGGCGGCCTGATACTTTGGCGCCATGTCCCAGTTGCTGAGTACAATATTTAACTCAAGAACGACCTTTGAGCTTCTGGAATTCATAGACTTGGTGGCGAGATATCTCTTTGTTGGGATCCAACCCTAAGTAAGAGGTTTGTTGGTTCTCATATGGGACAGTTAAAAATCTTTGGAATGGCCATCGATTTTTTTCTGCCATGAAGAGTGGATTGTTTAATGACAACAATTTTTCATCAATTTCCCATGGTTTATTAGATTGCAGAGAATCAAACCTCGATGGTGGCCTATGTGGGACACTCGTCACATGACATTTGGGTTTGGGATCTCAAATGGAGGAGATCTTTATTCGTTTGGAAAGAATAATTGGTTTTAGATATTTTATGTCTCATTGGTGAAGTCTCTTTGACTCGCGTGTAGATTATGGGTGGTCATGGGTACATGACACAAGTGGTAAATACTTATAAAATCAACCTATTTTGCGCTATCGGCAGTGGTCCCGCCCAACCAGGGTCTCTCCAACAATGGGATTAAAATTCTTACTAAGGCATGGGAAAGTATCGCACCATCAATGGTTTTTGCTTTCTCTTGTTAGATAAGACTATGACTTGTATAAACCTTCTACGTCCTTGTGTTATCCCATATGTAAATGCAACTTGATTTGTGTGTTTTGTAGGTATGGGCTAGAGTCTGCGAGACACCCTAAGGTGACGTGTAATTTCTCTCGTAAATTTTGGTAGTTTCTTTTGTTGGTTCGGGTGCCAATTGACAATGTCACCCGATCTATTTGGCTTGTTTTTGATTCTACTCTTTTGGTAGGTTATAGTAAGGGGCAACAATTAGCTTTGGTTTGAGATTTGAGATGATTTGAAAGACGTGAAATGATGTTATTCTTTTCCTTTGTTGTGTTTTTTTTAGACTCGACTTGCAATGGGTTAGACACTTGAAGTATCCATTGTACTCATTTTTATTTATCTATTATCGTTTAGCCTTAAAAAAATTAGCAATCACATCTGAATATATAATTCGTTGGTTTATTGGTGAGTGATTGTGTTGGAAATCACATCACATGCGTCTTTTAACGAAATTTTATCCTTTTTCTTTCTTCATGCAGCATCTAAAGGAATGTGATATCGACACAACAAAGAAGTTGGAACACCTAGAACTTTCCAAAAGGTTTTTAGTACCAACTTTCTTTAATTTGGTTCCATTTTGACTGTTACATATTGAGAAGACAAAAAGACGCATGAATGATTATTCTCATGTTCTATTGGATATTTTCATGTATTGTAGGAAGCTGTTGGGAGATGAATTGGGTTCGTGTGCTATTGACGAATTACAACAGATAGAAAATCAACTCGAACGTGGCTTAAGCAAAATAAGGGCAAGAAAGGTACAATTCAATCAAGTTTTGCTAAGTTTTAGTTATTAATGAATAACCAAGAAACCTAATTGAAGAACTTGGTGCTATTTATGTTCAGAATCAATTGTTCAAGGAGCAAATCGAAAAGCTAAAAGAAAAGGTATCGAACAATGTTACTTCTTCGATTGCACGTTTCTTCTTTCATTAAATTTATTTGTTTATTTATTTTCGATTGCTTAGTATAATTATCATTATTCTTTGCTCTAACTTAATTCAGGAAAGGTTCCTTCTTGAAGAAAATAAACGTTTATGCAAGCAGGTTAGTCTCTTTAATTATGAAACATTAACACAAACATAACACTAATAGGTTGACATTATAATAATTTTTTTTAAAAAAAATAAAATTAAATGTAATCGCAAGTGTCTGTCACCTGACACACCTTCTATTCCGATTGAAGTGTTAGTGTTACATATTTAATTTCTAGATAATTAAAAGCTTAATTTTCCCTTGTTTTTCACCTTGATTAAAAGAAAATATCTGACTTCACTTCATTGTTGTAGTGTGGAATTGGACAAAATGATTGTTTAAATAAACAACAAGATATGGAACTCATAACAGAAAGTGTGCATGACGAGGAGGTGGAGACAGAATTGTTCATAGGGCGACCTAAGAAAAGAATGAATTGAGAGCTGAAACCAGCAACATAAGAATATGCATATACGTAAGGATGCTGCATATAATTAACATTGAAAGTTAATAATGTCCATATAAATAAATATTCATCCGCACCATATTGTTATGTTATAACTTATATCCAATTAAATATGTAACTTTTGTTGTACTGCATCAATAATCACAACGATGCTTGTGAACACTGTTTGTCAGATAATAATCTGACTCATATTATATCAATTATTAATTCTTGTTTTGATAATTAGAGGCGTGTTAGCCTGTGTGTCATGTAGTGAAAATGGACAAAAACAATAGGAAACAAATAATTAGGTAGTGGTGTGTTGTACAAATAGATAGTGGCAACGCATTAATTGGAGAACAGGAAGAGACGTCTGTTACAATATTCCACCAATACTCTAATCATTTATGGTGTAATTTCATTTTTATTTACACAGTGGCTCAAAAAAGTTACGATGTGCTAGTTGGTATTTCATAGTATTGAACCCAATTAGCTTGAAGACGACTCATCTATTTAATATTTTGAGGGAGATATGTTTGGAACACACTTGATTTCAAACCCTAGAAAACGCAATGTTACCCACTCTTATTATTAAATCTTAAAAAAATAGTGTTGCATGGGGCTCAAAAATTAGCTTCAATGTTACCCACTTTTCTAGATGCATAGGCATTTGAAGAAGAGTTGTGTTATTTGAACATCCATTTAGATGACAACTTTTGTGACAATCAAAATTTTATAAAGAAAATGATGTATTGACTCAAAAATCAAAGCAATAGAGAGAGAAAGTAAAAACATAATGTGAGCATGAGAGAGAAAGTTGTCACAAAAGTTGTCAAAAATGGTTGTTCAAATATCATTTCTCTTTGAAGAATGCTTCCTATACAACACATCTCCATCCATAATGATATAAAATTGGGTCATGTTAACCAGTGTCCCGAACACTAGTTAAACAATTAAAAATGGAAAGAAATAACAAAGTTAACATTAAAAGCAACATTTTTTTCAAATTTCAAAAAAGTCAAATACACGATTTTCAAGAAAACATTTCTTTTTAAAATTCCTTAACTAGTGTCACGAACTAGTGTCATGGGACACTGGTTAACATTTTCCTTTAAAATTTAGGTATGTCTACCAGATCGTAACAAGTAATAAAGTAGTAAGTTAATTGTTTTTATAAGGATTGTCGTTCAACTTGGTAATTAGCAGAATTTATTTAGAAAAGTAAATAAGAGAAAAGATTTGAAGTGGTTGCAGATTTTAATTATCCTGCCCAATGCAAGATTAATTTTAGATAATTCAGATGTTTAACGGTGATTAAGGAATCCTTGACTCCCCTTCGTCTTTGTTGGAATTTAAATAAAGAAATCATTCGTTTATAACTTGCCCTATATTGGATTTAAGAAAGTAAAATATAACTCCGTCATAAATCAGTCAGGAATCAGTGGACGTTTTATTTTAATCCCCTTAATTTACCTTGCAAATTACGAAGGTCCCTAAAGATGAGTTATTATAACACTAAACTCATACTTATTATGTTAGAAACTAACCGATTCACTATTGTCTTGTTATTTATAACACTCAAACTAGGGTTGAAAGATACTAGGAACATTCTCTTTCTAGCACTCTATAATTTTATGTGATATCTATTTCCATTGTGTGGTATCCACATGGATTTCACTCAAGTGAGTGTTAGAAACAGAATGTTTATAACACTCATCAACTAGGGTTAACTATTCATATTTCTATTTTAGCCCATCATAGAAATAGAAGACTATTACTTTTTCCACCCTACCAATTTCTCGCACGCCCTATTTTTTATTTTTTTTTACAAAAATGCTTTGTGATTTTCGCATTTTATAATATGAATTGAGTTTTCCCTTTGCTTTCGGGTGGGAAAATGACTTTTTCACCAATTCGGATTTTATAATCCAAATACCCCCAAAAAATAGGACGTGTTCCTTGCTTTTTTCGGATTATAGAATCCGAACACCCCTTAACACCCTTATTTAGGGGGAAAATTGTTCGGATTATATAATCTGAATTGTATCAGCACAAATTATGAGCTTGTTTGTAACTTAGATAGCTAGTTTAAGGACCATAATAATCTTTCTAACTCTCATCATTTTGTTTTAGGTCATTGTTAATTGTTCTCAATAAAAAATCAGGTTTTTTTGCTACTTGATCAGATTGCTCTGAAACTTTGCTAGAAAGTAAAAATAAAATAAAATCAAGACTCTTGTGGAATGGGCTTCTTACGGGACTCTGCCCCTCAAAATCTAAAATTTTATCGTTTAAACCCATTTTTTATTTTTTTTGAATTTTTCACATTCTCTGAAAAATCAGAAAATTTTTGCATTAGTTTTATTTGCTTTTTAATTTTTTTTTAGTGGTATTTTTTTATTTTATTTGATATGTTTTATCTTTTTTTTTACTTTTTTTTTGTTTTTTTTAAAAGCAAAAATTTGCAACTTGTGAAATATGAGAGATTCTGATTGTTGTTTATGTATAATCGGCACTTTGATCGGCCAAATTCATATTCGTCGAATTCATCCACTATAAAATTCATCTATAAAAAAAATGTTAATGGATTGAATTTAATCCATACGTTTAAAAATATGGATGAATCTAATTCTTCCAGCTTATTTTAAAAATCCAATTGATCAAATTGCAACCCTAGATTTTTTTAAAGCTTAGATGCAATTTTGGTCCCCTTATTTTCAGTCTAGTTTACTTTTGATACCCTTATTTTTCCAACCAGTTTTTTCGTCCTCCTATTTTAAAAGTCAATGAAATTTTTTAGTCTCCCTTCTTTTTAGATGATGTGACGCGCTTATTAATGATGTGAATCGTACATAACATTGTTGACATGGAACATTCATCATACTTTCATTTCCATGTCATTAATATTAAAATTAAATTGAAAATTTAATAATTTTAACTTACAAAAAATCTGAAAATTAAATGTCGAAATTAAAGAACCCTAATTTTGCAAAATTCCTGAATTGAATTTCCTTTCTAAATTGAATCAAGTATCCATCATTTCATAAAAACATTTGCACTGTGAATGAACAATTATTGTCTGCATGGGTAATTATCTTTTCCTTGTATGTCTTCAATACTCTTTTTTACGGCCATTATCTTTTTTTTTTGGTAAAAGAAGAGGGCTGACAC